>Ga0207421_10000379_pt1 | contig 56862 bp, 47 predicted proteins | sample SodLakKL_010_SED_4_FD_187542 | JGI IMG/M metagenome (GOLD analysis project Ga0207421, IMG submission 187542) | Alkaline sediment microbial communities from Lake Tanatar, Kulunda Steppe, Russia - 8KL_010_SED (SPAdes) (version 2) | ecosystem: Environmental > Aquatic > Non-marine Saline and...
TGAAAAGTGGTGTTTTTTTGTTTGTGTTATTTGTGTAACGACTTAAATATAAACAAAATACATCACTTTTCCTTGTTTTTATTTTACTTTTTCAAGTAATAAAAAAAAAGGATGCATCAAAAGCAGCTCAAACAAATTGCTTTAAACTTTGCACGGCTGACTTTTTATGCACCCTTTTTTCAATGGTTTGCAGGGAAAACCACTACATCATACCTCCCATTCCCTGGTTCATAGGCATTTGTTGCTGCTTGCTGTCATCTTCCTTCTCCTTTTCAACAATCACACATTCGGTTGTCAGGAACATGCCTGCAACAGATGCTGCATTCTCCAGGGCAATACGTGTCACCTTTGTCGGGTCTATTACACCCGCATCATAAAGATTTTCGTATTTGTCAGTACCTGCGTTATAACCATAATCATCCTTGCCCTCTCTTACCTTCTGCACTACAACCGAACCTTCAACTCCGGAGTTTTCAACAATCAACCTAAGGGGCTCTTCAACGGCCCTTCTTATTATGGCGATACCGGTATTTTCATCCTGGTTTTCACCCTTAAGATTTTCAATGTCGGCAATCGCTCTTATATAGGCAACTCCTCCACCGGGAACTATTCCTTCTTCTATTGCAGCACGGGTGGCACTCAGTGCATCTTCTACACGGTCTTTTCTTTCCTTCATCTCCACCTCAGATGCGGCACCAACATACAATACAGCTACACCTCCGGCAAGCTTTGCAAGGCGCTCCTGAAGCTTTTCCTTATCATAATCCGAGGTACTGTTCTCTATCTGTGTCTTTATCTGATTTACTCGTGCCTCAATATTACTCTTTTCACCTTTACCGTTAACCAGGGTTGTATTTTCCTTGTCAAGTACAGCTTTTTCAGCCTTGCCAAGTACTTCCGTATTTACCGAATCAAGCTTCAGACCTTTTTCTTCTGAAACTACGGTTCCGCCTGTCAAAATGGCAATATCCTCAAGCATTTCTTTTCTGCGGTCGCCAAAGCCGGGAGCTTTAACCGCGCCTATCTTCAGCGAACCCCTTAGCTTATTAACCACGAGGGTTGCAAGTGCTTCCCCGTCGACATCTTCTGCAATAACCAGAAGCGGGCGTCCTTCCTGTGCAACAGGCTCGAGAACAGGCATAAGATCTTTCATCGTGGAAACCTTCCTGTCGGTTATAAGTATGTAGGGATCTTCAAGAACGGCCTCCATCTTTTCCGTATCCGTAACAAAATAGGGAGATATATACCCGCGGTCAAACTGCATTCCCTCAACAACTTCAACTGTTGTCTCTATACCTTTAGCTTCTTCAACGGTAATTACACCTTCCTTTTTTACCTTACCCATAGCATCGGCAATCAGGTTGCCGACATATGTGTCGTTATTTGCAGAAACAGTTGCAACCTGCTCAATTTTTTTCCTGTCATCTCCGATGGTCTTGGATTGTTTTTTCAGGCTTTCCACTACTTTTGAAACAGCCTTGTCAATACCTCTTTTCAGATCCATCGGATTAGCCCCGGCTGTAACGTTCTTGATCCCCACGTTCATAATTGATTGTGCAAGAACAGTAGCCGTTGTGGTTCCGTCACCTGCCTGATCATTGGTTTTTGAGGCAACCTCTTTAACCATTTGAGCACCGGTGTTTTTGTAGGGATCTTCCAGTTCAATCTCTTTTGCTACAGTTACACCATCCTTGCTAATCTGAGGGGCTCCGAATTTCTTTTCCAGGACAACATTCCTTCCTTTGGGCCCCAGGGTTACCTTTACTGCATTTGCAAGTTCATCGACACCATCTTTTATAAGTGCTCTTGCATCGATATTGTATTTTATTTCTTTTGCCATTTTTTAATGTTTTTTGGTTATTCTTTTCAATTTTGTTTACTTAATTGTGGTTATTTTTCATCTATCAGCAAAATATCATCTTCGCGCATAATCAGGTAATCCTTGTCGTCTATTTTAACCTCTGTACCCGCGTACTTTCCGTACAGTACGACATCACCGGCACTAACAGTCATCGGCTCATCTTTTTTTCCTTCTCCTACAGCTACAACTGTACCTTTTTGAGGTTTTTCCTGTGCAGACTCAGGTATATAAATTCCAGCGGAGGTTTTAACTTCAGCTTCATGAGGTTCTACCAGAACCCTGTCCTTTAACGGTTTTTGTTTTATAGCAGCCATTTGTTTTGATAATTTAATAGGTTAAACATATTTAGTTAAAAATTTTACATCAACATTAGCATAATTTGTGCCAAACACCAATATACCCGATTATTACCCATTTTGTCGTCAGTTTTACCTGACGGAATTGCGGTGAGAAATAACAGAAAAAAACGAAAAAGTCTGACAGGAAGAGTGTTGCAACATATATGGATAAAAAAAAAGTGTCAGCATAATGACATACTGACACTTTTATCTGTTTCCTTTAAATTCCGCTAAAACTGGTCCTCTACAGGGGGCTCATGCTCAAACTCCAACGGGGGAGCATCTTCAGAGGGTTCTTCTTCCGGCAGCTCTTCGGGCTCTTCGGGCTCTTCAACAGGAAAGCTTGGAGGGCCCTGAGAAGGATCGACTCTGCGATCCATTTGGTCTTCAATAACAGATCTTTGCATCTCTTCCTCCCCACGCGGTATCGCAGCCGAAGCCAGCAAACTCAAAACAACAAGGCTGGCTGCAAGAGTCCACGTGGCCTTTTCAAGAAAATCAGCTGTTTTTCTTACACCCATCACCTGCTGTGAGGATGAAAAATTTGCAGCCAATCCCCCTCCCTTGGAATTCTGCACCAGAACAATCATGACCAGCAGAATTGCCGCAATGAATATCAATACTGAAATTAGTGTAAACATAGCTTTAGGACTCTCTATTTTTGTTCGTTTATAATACGTTTAATCTCCTCAATTTGTTTTGCAAAGTAACTATATTTTTCCGGATATTTCAAACTTAATTTCTCATACGCATAAATTGCTTTATTGTAATGTTTTTGCTGCAAATAAACCTTAGCAAGAGTTTCGGTAAAAAACTCCTCACTCTCACGGGCACTTTCCGACGAAATATCCACCTGCTCCACTTCTTTGGGAAGGTCAGCAGGCGGCTCAATGCGCGGATTGTTTTTCAGGAACTTATCAATCAGATCACCAGTTTCACTTTCGGTATTTTCGCTTTCAGATTCCGCTGCTTCTGCTGTCTCACCGGACTCTTGCCCGGGCTCGTTCAGGTGTGAAGAGCCACTTTCAAATTCAAGCAACCCGCCCTCCGTATCCTTTTCCTTATCCTCCTGCTCCGATACTGACTGAGGCTGCACTTTGTTATATATCTCCTCACTCTCATCAAACAAAAAAGATTGATCTTCGTTGTCATCTTTATTGCCAACATCCTGACGATATAATGAAGGTTTTTCCAGTTTTCTGAATCTGTAGTCCTCTATTTCCCTGAGAACCTTATCTGCCAGAGACTCCTCAGAATCGGCTCCGGTTTTTTCATCTTTTTCATCTTCCTTGTCCGATATTTCCTCTGCCTTTGTCTCTTCCTCATGAGTTTTATCACCGGACTGCTCCCGCCTTGTATCTTCCTCATGAGCCTTATCAACGGGTTGCTCCTCCTTTGGCTCTTCTGCATGAGTCTCACTCAATGGCTGTGCCTCCTTTGGCTCTTCCTCATGAGCCTCATCAACGGGTTGCTCTTCAGGACCCTTTTCTTCCTTAATTACAAACTCTTTGGAATACTCCTCATTTTTTTCCAAAAAATCCCGGGACTCTCCCACAAAACTCTTTTCCCGAGAAAATTGAGTCTCCGCGCCATAATTATCTTCAACTGCCTTATCATCACTTTCTCCCTCAACATTTTGGAGGTTTTCCGGTTCAGGCGCCCCCGGGTCATAGCCGTGAACAACCCTGAACATCTTATCCCTGTCAACAGTATACAATGAGGAAAAAGTCAGTTGATCCGCAAAATACCGGTCATTAATGTCTTTCAGGTTCTTCAATATCAATAAATGAGCTGTATGGAAATACGGATAACTCCGTACAACCTCCTTTATCTTACCTAAGCTGTTTTCATCAAGCAACTGAGGCTTTCTTATGTATTCGATAAGCTCTTCCCTTATCATAATCTTATAAAGTAAATATTACCAGTTTACAAAAGCATAATTGAAAATATCCTGTATCAACTCATCAATTATTTTTTCAATCAACTCCCCTTCAACGGCTTCAAGTCCGGTTTGGGCATCATAATCCGCATGCCTTGAAAAGGTTCTCTCAAAATCCTGATCCGGATCGTCGGAATTTGTAAATATTACCCTTACAGTAATAGTAAGACGTTCCTGGTCAGCTCTTTCATCTGCTCTGACAGATACCGGCTCGGTTTTGTAATCAGTTATTTCACCCTCAAAGTCCACATCTCCCATATCACCAACAAGCGACAGCCCGGTACGGGCCTCAAACTCGTCCTGCATCGTTTCTGTAAGCTGCTGACTGAGACCGGGGAAGCCCGAGGAAGAATTATCTTCAAAATACTGCACAGAAAGAGTCTCCACATCAGGAGAAATGGATGCACCGGTAAATGAATAGTTAACCGAGCAACCTGCCGCTAAAGCCGCTGAAACGATCAGGGCAAGCGGGGCTATCTTTCTTCTTATTCCAGCAATCATAGGCAACATACGTTTATAGTTCAGCCGTTAAACTTTATCATCAATATTATATTGTTTTATTTTACGGTAAAGTGTGCGTTCCGATATACCCAGCTCATCTGCAGCAAGCTTGCGCCTGCCGTTATATTTTTGCAACGCCTTTTTAATCATTTCAATCTCTTTTTCCTGAAGTGAAAGTGGCTCATCAACCAGCTCCTCGGTATCTTCAATCTCCGATTTTGAATGATGTTTCATTTCATGGGCATTTTCCCGCTGTGCATAAAAATGATCCGAGGAAGGGTTCAGCCTTTTAAGGAGTCGCGTATGATCTTCATAGTCCTCATCATTGGGATTTTTTCTTATAATATCGTATACAAGCTTTTTAAGATCGCTCATATCGTTTTTCATATCGAAGAGGATCTTGTAGAGGATCTCGCGGTCTGATGCAAATGTACTGCCCTCTTCACCCTTCATAATTGCAGGCAATTTGTTTTCCATATAATCGGGCAGGTACCTGCGCAATGTTTCCGCATCTATTTCACGTTTTTTTTCAATAATGGAAAGTTGCTCAGTGACGTTTTTAAGCTGCCTGACATTGCCCGGCCATTCAAAATTCTCCAGAATATTTAATGCCTCGTCAGTAAGCTTGATCTGTGGCATCCTGTATCTTTCGGCAAAATCAAGTGAAAATTTTTTGAATAACATCAAAATATCCTCTTTCCGCTCCCTTAGGGGAGATACAACCACGGGTACGGTATTCAGCCTGTAATAAAGATCTTCGCGGAACTTGTTTTCAGCTATAGCGTCCAGTATATTCACATTTGTTGCTGCAATCACCCTTACATCGGTCTTATGAACTTTTGAAGAGCCTACCCTGATGTATTCTCCAGATTCAAGAACCCTTAAAAGCCTTACCTGAGTTGAAAGTGGCAGCTCAGATACTTCATCAAGAAAAATAGTTCCCTTGTCGGCTACCTCAAAATAACCTTTACGACTTTCGTAAGCTCCGGTGAAAGAACCTTTTTCATGCCCGAACAGTTCGGAATCTATAGTCCCCTCGGGTATGGCCCCGCAGTTAACTGCAATATAAGGCCCATGTTTTCTTGCACTGTACTGGTGTATTATTTTGGGAAAAACTTCCTTTCCTGTTCCGCTTTCACCTGATATAAGCACGGACAAATCAGTAGGTGCCACTCTGTACGCAACCTCTATTGCCCTGTTTAAAGCAGGGGAATCACCTATTATTCCAAATCTTCTTTTTATTGAGTTAATATCCATGCTGAATAAAAAATAATTTACAATTATATGACAAAATTACAACTTATATGGTTTTTTATTATTTTACAACGCTAAAATATTTAATATTAATCTAATCGAATCATTAAATATGCAAATTGCCGGAATAATCCCAGCACGTTATGCATCAACCCGCCTGCCGGGAAAGCCGCTGGCACTTATTAAAGGTAAACCGATGATCCGCCATGTTTACGAACGCTCATGCGAAGTACTCGACTGTGTAATCGTTGCAACTGACGATAAGCGGGTCGCCGGGGCGGTGGAAAAATTCGGCGGCAGGGCGGTAATGACCTCTGCTGCTCACCGCAGCGGAACCGACCGGTGTGCTGAAGCGGCCGAAAAACTTCGCAACTGCAGCGGAAAATTTCCGGATGTTATTATCAACATCCAGGGAGATGAACCTTTTGTCAGTCCCGATCAAATAAGGCAACTTTCAGCAGCCTTTTCGGATAACAAAACAAATATTGCAACACTGATAAAGCAAATAAAAGTCAGTGATGAACTTTTCAACCCCGATCTGCCAAAAGTGGTATTCAGTCTGAAAAAAGAAGCCCTCTACTTCAGCCGTTCACCCATTCCGTACCTTCGTGATGCGGAAAAAAACTCCTGGACAGAAAAATCCTTTTTTTACAGGCACATTGGCATGTACGGATACCGCACAAACACACTGCTTGAACTTGCACAACTGACTCCTTCTCCGCTTGAAAGCGCCGAATCACTCGAGCAGAACAGGTGGTTAGAGAACGGTTACAACATTAAGGTTATTGTAACCCGGCATGACACAGTTTCAGTCGACACACCGGAAGATCTTGAAAGAGTTAATAAAATGTAACCCTGCTTCCCAATTGCAACCGGTTTTAAAAATTTCCGGATCTTCATAAACTGTTTTCTAACACCGGTTATTCTGGTCGTTTTTTCTTCTCGCCTGTGGTCTGCCCCCTAAAAGATGATATGTTTACATGTTAAAGTTGACCGCAGGTCAGGCCACATATTTTATACATGTTTTTTTGTAAGCTTTTGCTTATGGGGATCATCCGTCTGCTTTTTTTAAGCGGTCTTCTATCATATTCAGCTCTTCCCTGAAATTCAGAAAAGGATATTTTTTTTCCAGCTCCCCAATCTGCAGCTTAACCTTTTGTAAAAAACTCCTGTGTTGCGGGGAAGCAGGATTAAAAGGTTTGTGAGAAAGGGCCTGGCATATCTTTTCCACCTCCCTCATTATCAAAGCAGAATTATGGCTGATAAAAGCTCCGGAAAATTTTTCCCATATATAATCCACCGCCTGCGAACCAACGTGGAGCATATCCTTTTCATAGAAACGGTAATCTCTTAAATCATCCATAACTATTTCATAGGCCGGGAAGTAATATGCAAATGAAAACAATTCCACAAGCCGTTGAACTGCAACTATCAGTGAAGATTTGCTTAGCTGGTTGCCAACCGGTCCGTCTTTCCAGTGCCTGACAGGACTGATGGTGAAAACCACGTTCACGGCGGGGTTTAAATAACTTAATTTATTCAGTACTTCTTTGAATACCTCAACTATATAATCAACCTCCAAAAGATAATGCCTGAAATTTGCAGCAGGTATTTTATGACAGTTTGATACGATCCGGCCGGTTTCAATATATTCGTAAACTCTTGCTGTTCCGAATGTTATAAAGAGAAAACGGGCTTCTCTCAAAAGGGAGGAAGCCTCCTTAATTGAGCTGTTGATCATATCCAGGCATTCATCTTTTTCGGGATGTGAAAATGAAGAATGGTGATAAAAACTGTGCCACATATTGTTATGCCACTTCAGATCATCATAACCTAAGAATTTTCTCTCAATTAAAACCTCAAGACTGTTTTTAACAGAAACAGGATTGTATATAACTCCAAATGGGTTGACCTGAACAGGAAATTTCAGCCTTTTCATCTTGTTGCCGATATTTTCGGTAAAACACGATCCCATCCACACAGAAGGGTCGTCATAACCAATCTTGTTCTCCCACGGGGAAATTTCCACGACTGTTCTGAAAGTATTCATTTTATGCAATTTATCTTTTAAATTTAAAGGCTCAAAAAATATTTATGAATTTAAGGACTTTAACAAATAATAAAAATAAACATTAATTACGGTGCAAATGCAGGAAATTATAAAAATAAAAACCGGCAAACGAAACGGTTTGTTTGACATTACGGAAATGGTAGGGGGAATTGTTGCCCGCAGCGGAATAACCGGCGGTATCGCATGTGTATATGCACAGGGAGCGACAGCCGCCATTATGATCCAGGAAAGCTGGGACGATTCCGTTCAAAATGATGTTATAGCCCTGCTGAACAAGCTTATACCCAGAGGAGTATGGGAGCACGATGCACACGACAACAACGGGGACTCCCATCTTAAAGCCGGTATTGTAGGCCCTTCAGAAACCATCCCCATAACAGGAGGGAAAATGGGATTGTCAACATGGCAGAATATATTTTTCTGCGAATTTGACGGGCCAAGAAACATACGAAAAATCGCCGTGACAGTAATCGGGGAATAATGAAGCACTTATTTGCGTAAAAATTGCAGGTTCCTTTTCAGGTGTTGGTATCCGCATCTTTGCAGCGTTGAATTGCGAAAAACCCGGTTGAAAAATTCCTCACCCATCCCGTACCAGTCTTCCGATGTCATCTCAATAACCCTTGGGTCGGGCTCCAGCAGGGGGTCGTTGTGAGCTGCGGTTTTTTTGTTCCATGGACAGACATCCTGGCAAATATCACAGCCAAAAACCCTGTTAAACATCTTCCCCTTAATTTCTGAAGGCAATTCACCTTTGTATTCGACTGTTAAATAAGAAATGCACTTCCCTGCATCAAGAGTATATGGTGCAACAAGTGCCCCTGTCGGACAGGCGTCCAGGCATAGCCGGCAGTCCCCGCATTGCTCCCTGACCGGTGTGTCAGGCGGCAGTTCAATATCAACAATAAGTTCTCCTATGAAAAAAAAAGACCCCTCTCTGGTCAAAAGATTGGTGTTCCTGCCCCTCCACCCCAAACCGGAGCGAACAGCCCATGCTCTTTCCAGCACGGGTGCAGAATCCACAAAAGCACGGCCATTGACATCTCCAATATGATCTTTGATAAACCCCAGCAAACGCTTTAGCTTATCCTTGAGTATAAAGTGATAGTCTCTCCCGTAGGAATATTTTGACAACACCGGTGCATCAGGATTCTTTTGTCTGACGGGGGGATAATAATTATGTAAAACAGAAATAACAGACCTGGCTCCTTTAAGCAGTTTGCGGGGATCCACCCTTTTTTCAAAATGGTTCTCCATGAAACGCATACTGCCATGCATCCCGGACTTTATCCAGCTCTCCAGCACGCGGGCATCATTTTCCAAAAATGTTGCTGAAGAAATGCCGCAACCGGAAAATCCAAGCCTGCGTGCATGAGTTTTAATGCAGGCTGCATATTCGGCTCCTTTTCCTTTCATTGACAACAAATGTATAATCAGAAAAGACCCAGCTCAAGCTTTGCCTCTTCGCTCATCATGCTTTTATCCCAGGGAGGGTCAAAGACAAGTTTGATGTTTACTTCCCCGGTTCCTGGTATTTCCCTGAGCCTCTCCCCGGTTTCCTTTACAAGAGCATCGGCCATCGGACAATTGGGAGCAGTAAGAGTCATAACAAGTTCCACATTATTGCCATCGTCAATATTGATCTCATATATAAGTCCCAGATCATAAATGTTAACCGGAAGTTCAGGATCATAAACCTCTTTGAGAGCCGCGGTTATTTTGTTTTCAAGTTCCTCACCACTCTTTTTGGAAGCCATATCACTTACTCTTTTTTTGTTCTTTTGTTTGATAAGCTAAAGCGTACATTTTCATTTGCTTCACCATAGCAGCCAGTCCGTTAGCCCTCGTAGGCGAGAGATTTTCCCTGAGTCCTATCTCGTCAATGAAAAAAAGATCGGCATTTACAAGCTCTTCGGGTCTCCGCCCGGACATAACCCTGATCAGGATAGCTATTATTCCCTTTGTTATTATTGCATCACTGTCGGCATAGAAATATACTTTTCCATCACTGTATTCGGAATGGAGCCAAACTTTAGACTGGCATCCCTTTATAAGGTTATCTTCGGTTTTATATTTGCTGTCAATTTCAGGAAGTGTCTTGCTCAAATCAATGAGGTGATTGTATTTATCCATCCAGTCGTCGAAAAGAGTGAACTCCTCTATTATTTCCCTCTGTACCTGGTCTATTGTCATAATTACCCTTTTTTATGGCTTATTGTTAAGTCCTTTAGAAGATTACACACTCAGAACACCTTGTTATGAAGCCGGTCAGACTAATCTTATCTTTTAAAAGTTTGGTGCATCAGTAAAACATCTGTTTTACTTTTTCTATTGCATCACAAAGTATGTCTATCTCTTTTTTTGTATTATAAAATACAACCGAGGCTCTTATGGTTCCCCTTATCTTGAAAAAATCCATCAAAGGTTCCGCACAATGATTTCCCGTCCTTACCGCCACTCCCATTTTGTCTATAACCATGCCAGCATCGTAGGGGTGTATATCATCTATCAAAAAAGAGAGCACGCTGGTTCTCTCCCGGGGCGTACCCACAAGCCGGAGGTTATCTATTTCCGACAATTTTGATACCCCGTAGTCTGTAAGCTCCCTTTCGTAGGCAATTATATTTTCCATTCCTGTTTCCCGCAGATATTGCAGTGCCGCAGCAAGTCCGATCGCCCCAACATAATTGGGGGTGCCCGCTTCAAACTTGAAAGGAAGGCGGTTGTATGAGGTTTTTTCCAAAGTTACCCGGCTTATCATTTCACCCCCACCCTGGTACGGCATCATTTTTTCCAGCCACTTCTCCTTTCCGTAAAAGACACCAATGCCGGTAGGGCCATAAACCTTGTGTCCGGAAAAAACAAAAAAATCGGCGTCCATCTTTTGAACATCAATAACCTCATGCTGAATGGATTGTGCTCCGTCAATCAAAACCGGTATATCTTTTTTATGTGCAAGCTCGATCACCTTTTCAACGGGATGACGGGTACCAATTGCATTGGAAACATGAGAGAGTGTTACCAGTTTGGTTCTCGCGGAGATAAGCTTCTCAAACTCCTCAACAAGCAGCTCGCCCTTTTCATTCAGGGGGATTATCTTAAGTTTTGCCTTTTTACGCCCGCAGAGCATCTGCCATGGAACAAGGTTGGAGTGGTGCTCCATAGCCGAAACAATTATCTCGTCACCTTCCCCCACAAAAGTCTCACCGAAAGAGAATGCGGCCAGATTTATTGAAGCCGTTGTACCGGCAGTAAAAATAACCTCATGGGAATGAGCCGCATTTATGAATCCGGCAACCATCTCCCGGGATCTTTCAAACTCTTCTGTACACCGGTCGCTCAAAAAATGTACACCCCTGTGAATATTGCTGTTTATACGGCTATACACATGCTCCATAGCTTCAATGACCTGCCTGGGCTTCTGGGTGGTAGCGGCATTGTCAAAATATACCAGCGGTTTGTTATATATCTCCCTCTGGAGAATAGGAAAATCCTCTCTTATTTTTTTAACATCAAAGCTCAAAATTTCAATTTTTAAGAGTTAAATAAAAAATTACTCGCAGTTCATGGCGCAGTTATTGCATCTTGAAAGCTCCCCGCGCAAACGCTTGTTTACCAGATCATCAATCCTGAGACGCAGGGGTTTGACATGAATCTGGTTAACCACCTCATAAGCAAAGGCATACATAAGCAAAAGACGGGCTTCACGTTCGGGAATACCCCTGGAGCGCATGTAAAACATGGCATTTTCATCGAGTTGCCCGGTAGTGGAGCCGTGGCTGCACTTTACATCATCCGCATAGATCTCGAGTTGCGGACGGGAGTTGATCCTTGCGTCATCTGTAAGCAAAATATTGTTGTTTGCCTGGTAGGCATTGGTTTTTTGTGCATCTTTTCTGGCCACTATTGTACCGTTGAATGATCCGGAAGCCTGATCATCCATTACCCCCTTGAACAGCTGCCTGCTGGAGCAACCCGGACTGGCGTGATCTATTTTAACATAATTGTCAATATACTGGGTTTTATCGGCAAGGTAAAGACCAAGTGTGTGGTTCTCACTGCCTTCGCCGTTAAGCCTTACAAACATGTTGTTTCTGACAAAGCCTCCGTGTAGTGAGACAGTATTTGTAAAAACAGTGCTTTCACTCTCCTGCTCCAAAAATGTATGTGACAACTGTGCCGAACCATTGTGCTCATTTTGTATTTTGGAGAGATCAAAATTTGAGTTTGATGCTGCATATATCTCCGTTACACCGTTGGTGAGGAACTTATTTGGCGAAAGGGTATGGTCACACACCACAACTTTTGCGCTGCTGTTCTCTTCGGCGATAAAAAGATTTCTGTGCTGAGCCATCAGATCCGTCTCATGGATCATTATATTTACTATTTGCAGGGGTTTTTCAAGAACAGCATCTTTTGGCAGGTATATAAAAACACCGTCCTGGGCAAAAGCAGTGTTCAGTGCAACCAAGCTATCATCCTCGGTTGATGCGGCAGAATTGTAGTATTTTTCAACAATTTGGGGCATATCCTTTGAAGCCCGGGCAAGGCTTCCTGTGATTATCCCTCCCTGCAATTCCCTCAGCGGCTCTTCTTTATTGAAATATCTTCCGTTTACAAGCAGTATAAGATTGGTGTCAAGATCGGGGATATCACATTCAAAAATATCGTGTATGTTGAATGAAACCTTTTGAACTCCGAAGGATTTGCTCAAATTGGGATTAAAAACTCCATTTATGTCTGCATAGCGGTATTTTTCACTCTTTTGTGAAGGGATCCCCAGCCGTTCAAACTCCTCAATCGCACCTTCCCTTTGTTTGTTCATCAACGGTGCCGACCCCGAATCTATAACAGAGCGGTTTTCTCGGAACAGTTCCAGGAAGTGCTTTTTAACATCATATTCTTGTTTTACCGTACTCATGCTCCTGCCTCCTCTTTGATCCACTCATAGCCTTTTTCTTCAAGCAAAAGCGCCAGATCCTTGTCCCCTGACTTGACAATTCGCCCGTCGTAAAGCACATGGACAAAATCCGGCACAATATAATCAAGCAGACGCTGATAATGAGTTATAACAATGCTTGCCCTCTCTTTTGACTTAAGCTTGTTAACCCCGTTTGCAACAATACGCAGGGCATCAATATCGAGTCCCGAATCAGTTTCGTCAAGTATGGCAAGCTTTGGTTCAAGCATTGCCATCTGGAAAATTTCATTCTTTTTCTTTTCCCCTCCCGAAAAACCTTCGTTAACCGACCGGTTGGTGAGAGTTGAATCAATCTCTACAAGCTCTTTTTTCTCCCTCATAAGTTTAAGAAAATCCGAAGCAGACAAGGGTTTTTCCCCCCTTGATTCGCGAAGTTCATTAACGGCGGTTTTAAGAAAGTTAACCATACTGACACCGGGGATCTCTATGGGATACTGGAATCCGAGAAAAATACCCTCTTTGGCCCTCTGCTCAGGTGATTTTTCCAGCAGATCCTCCCCGTTGTAAAGCACTTTTCCTCCGGTAACCGTCAAATCCCGGCCGGCAAGAACTGCAGCCAGCGTGCTTTTGCCGGAACCGTTCGGTCCCATTATCGCATGAACTTCACCTGCATTTACCTCAAGATTAAAACCTTTCAGAATTTCCTGATCTTCTATTGTTACCCTCAGGTCTTTTATTTTTAACATTTGCATAGAAAAAGTCTCCTTAAAATTAATTTATTACCCGACACTACCTTCAAGGCTGACCTGAAGAAGTTTTTGTGCTTCAACTGCAAACTCCATAGGCAGCTTATTGAGAACCTCTTTTGCATAACCGTTAACTATCAGCCCGACCGCATCCTCGGTTGATATTCCACGCTGGTTGCAGTAAAATATCTGATCTTCGCCTATTTTTGAAGTAGTGGCTTCATGTTCAACTACTGCGCTTTTGTTGTCCGTTTCAATATAGGGAAATGTATGGGCGCCGCATTTGTCACCCAGAAGCAGTGAATCACACTGACTGAAATTCCGGGCATTCCCGGCACCCCTGGCCACCTTTACAAGGCCTCTGTAGCTGTTGTTGCTGTAACCTGCAGATATGCCCTTGGAGACAATAATGCTGCTGGTATTTTTGCCCAAATGTATCATTTTCGTTCCGGTATCGGCCTGCTGATGGTTATTGGTTACCGCCACCGAATAAAATTCACTTTTTGAATTATTGCCTTTCAGTACGGTACCGGGGTATTTCCATGTAATCGAAGAACCGGTTTCAACCTGCGCCCAGGAAATTTTTGAATTATCCCCTTTGCATATACCCCTTTTGGTTACAAAGTTGTATATTCCTCCCTTACCCTCTTTGTCTCCGGGATACCAGTTTTGAACAGTAGCATATTTGACATGTGCATCATCGAGTGCCACAATTTCAACCACCGCAGCATGAAGCTGGTTTTCATCCCTTTGCGGGGCGGTACATCCTTCCATATAGCTGACATAACTGCCTTTTTCCGCAACCACCAGCGTCCTCTCAAATTGTCCCGTGTTTGCAGCATTTATCCGGAAATAAGTTGACAGCTCCATGGGACAGTGAACATCCTTGGGGATATAGCAGAAGGAGCCGTCACTGAAAACTGCCGAATTAAGCGCGGCAAAAAAATTGTCAGCATAGGGGACCACTGAACCGAGATATTTTTTCACAAGATCCGGGTGTTCGCGTACAGCTTCACTGAATGAGCAAAAAATAATGCCCAGGTCTGCAAGTGTCTCCTTAAAGGTAGTCTTTACCGAAACACTGTCCATCACCGCATCAACGGCAACCCCTGCAAGATGTTTTTGCTCTTCCAGAGGTATGCCCAGTTTGTTGAAGGTTTCAATAAGCTCGGGATCCACCTCATCGAGACTTCCCGGTTTTGTTTTCTGTTTAGGTGCCGAATAATATATCAGATCCTGGTAATCTATCGGGGGAATATTTAAATTGGCCCACCCGGGCATTTCCATATTGAGCCAGTGACGGTATGCTTTCAGACGGTACTCCAGCATAAACTCCGGCTCGTTTTTTTTCTCGGAGATTTTTCTTATTACATCTTCATTAAGCCCCCTGCCAATGCTGTCCTGCTCAATATCGGTGTAAAACCCGAACTTATATTCATCCCCTGTAACTTTACCTAATATTTTATCCTTATCTTTTTTCATAACTTTGCCTCTAAAATCAGAGGTTTTTTAAAAATAAATTAGAATTAATCTAATTAAGCACAAATATAGCGAAATATTAACAAAATATAAACCCAAAAGTTTAATAACTCAGAATCAAATAAAATGGGAGATAAGGAAAAAAAAACGGAACTGTCGGAGCTCGGGGAATTCGGACTTATAAGTCATCTTACAGGTGATATTAAGATAAAACACAAAGAGACAATGAAAGGGGTAGGCGATGATGCCGCCATTCTGGATTACCGGAACAAACTGGTAGTTGCCACAAGCGATATATTAATGGAGGGAATCCATTTTAACCTGGTTTACAGTCCGTTAAAACACCTCGGCTACAAAGCCGTTACAGTTAATCTTTCAGATATTTTTGCCATGAACGGGTATCCCATGCAGGTGATAATCTCAATAGCCATATCCTCAAAATTTTCACTTGAACAGATTGATGAACTTTATGATGGAATAAAGCTGGCATGTGAAAAATATGGTGTCGACATTGCAGGAGGTGATACTACCACCTCGCTAACAGGCATGGCAATAAGCATAACAGCATTGGGTGAGATCTCAAAGGAAGAGATTGTTTACAGAAACGGAGCCCGGGAAAACGACATCATTTGTGTATCGGGAGACCTGGGAGCTTCCTATTTGGGTCTTCAGATTCTGGAAAGAGAAAAAAAGCTGTTCCTTGATGACCCCGGGATCAGGCCCGGACTCGAAGGTTACGAGTACGTACTGGAAAGACAATTGAAACCCGAGGCAAGAAAAGAGGTTATTGACGTGTTAAGGGAAAAAAAAGTTTTGCCTACAGCTATGATTGATATTTCCGACGGGTTGTCTTCCGAGATAAACCATATTTGCTCCCAGTCGGAGAAAGGGTGCAAGCTTTTCGCCGGGCATATTCCCTTTCACAAGGAAACTGAAGAGGTTGGGGAGGAACTCAAGATCGAACCCCTGACTGCTGCACTTGACGGTGGTGAGGATTATGAGCTGCTTTTTACAGTCTCCCAGGAGGATTTTGAAAAACTCCAGGATGTTCCCTTTATAAAACCGATAGGACACATTACCGCCAAAGGATCGGGGTTAAACCTGGTAACACCTGACGGTTCTATTATTCAGCTATCCTCGAAAGGATGGAATCCTCTTGGAAAAAATCCAGGATAATCATTAAATGGTCTTTTTTGGAAAAATCCCGGCTTGATGACCACCTCCAGGGTCTTTTTTGGAAAATTCACTGCTTGATCACCACTTCCAGGTTTTTTTGGAAAATTCCCGGGCGATCACTCAAGGGTCTTTTTGACCTCTACTTCCTTGCAGGCTTCAATTATATCCCCAACTTTTATATCATTGAAGTTTTCGATGTTGAGGCCGCACTCATACCCGGCAGAAACTTCCCTTACATCCTCCTTGAACCTTTTGAGAGAACCCAGCTTGCCTGTGTAAACAACAATCCCGTCACGGATAACCCTTACCTTGGAATTGCGGTCTATCTTCCCGTCTTTGACAAAGCAACCGGCAACCCGGCCTACTTTTGATATTTTAAACACCTCCCTAATTTCAAGAGTTGCAACAACCTCCTCTTTTATTTCGGGCTTGAGCATTCCCTCCATGGCCGATTTTATCTCGTTGACTGCATCATATATAATTGAGTAAATACGGATATCGATCTCCTCCTTTTCAGCCAGCTTCCTTGCACTCATAGAGGGTCTTACCTGGAACCCGAGAACTACTGCGTTCGAAGCGGCAGCCAGAAGAATGTCCGATTCGGATATCTGGCCGACAGCTTTGTGAATTATCCTTACCTGTATCTGCTCTGTTGAAAGCTTACTTATTGCATCCGCAAGAGCTTCGACCGAGCCGTCAACATCTCCCTTAATTATAATATTCAACTCCTGGAAGTTTCCTATTGCTATACGGCGTCCAATCTCATCAAGGGTTATATGTTTTTGTGCACGCAATCCCTGCTCTCTTTCCAGTTGCTCCCTTTTATTGGCAAGCTCCTTGACCTCACGGTCACTTGTCATAACATTGAAGTTCTCACCTGCCTGGGGTGCTCCGTTCAACCCAAGTATAAGTGCAGGCGATGAAGGTCCTACTTCGGAAATACGTTTCCCCCGCTCATTGTACATTGCTTTAACATGACCATAGTATTTGCCCGAAAGTACAAGATCGCCAACCTTTAATGTTCCATTCTGAACCAATACGGTGGCAACATAACCTCTTCCCTTGTCAAGTGAAGACTCAACAATCGTTCCGCTGGCTTTCCTGTTGGGATTTGCTTTCAGTTCAAGCATCTCCGCCTCAAGCAATACTTTCTCAAGCAGCTCCTCAATATTTTTCCCCTGCTTGGCAGAAATTTCCTGAACCTGATATTTCCCTCCCCAGTCTTCTGTAAGGAAGTTCATGTTGGCCAGCTGTTCCCTGATCTTATCGGTGCTGGCATTGGGTTTGTCTATCTTGTTTATGGCAAAAACAATAGGAACACCGGCAGCATGGGCATGGTTTATTGCCTCGACGGTTTGGGGCATAACACTGTCATCGGCGGCAATCACAATAATCGCCACATCTGTTATTTTTGCGCCGCGGGCACGCATTGCTGTAAAGGCTTCGTGACCGGGAGTATCAAGAAAAGTAATATTCTTCCCGTTTTCAATAGTTACACCGTATGCGCCTATATGCTGGGTTATACCTCCCGCCTCTCCGCCAATTACATTAGCATGCCTTATGAAATCGAGAAGAGAGGTTTTCCCGTGGTCAACATGACCCATAACGGTAACAATCGGGGGACGAGGCTCGAGGTTTTCGGGATCGTCTTCTTCCTCAACAACGTCATCCTGCAGCTCAACACTTATAAATTCAGTCTTATACCCATATTCTTCGGCTACAAGAGAAATTGTTTCCGCGTCCAGCCTCTGATTGATTGAAACAAACAAGCCAAGGCTCATACAAGAGGAAATAACATCGGTTGCCTGAACATCCATCATGTTGGCAAGTTCGTTAACAGTGACAAATTCTGTGACTTTCAGTACATTCTTTTCCTCTTCCTGTTTTTGTGCATCTTCACGCTGTTTTTCACTGATCTGTTCACGTTTTTCCTTTCTGTATTTGGACCCTTTTGATTTTCCCTTGGATGTAAGCCTTGAAAGAGTGTCCTTGATCTGTTTCTGAACGTCCTCTTCGCTTATCTCAGGTCTGACCGGTTTGCTTTTCTTTTTGCTTTTCTTCTTGGGAGCCTCATCCCGTGTTTTCTTCTGCTGCTCTTTTTTCTGCTCCTTACCTTCTACTGAGACTTTACGGTCATCCTTACGGATCCGTTTCCTTCTTTTCTTTTTGGGTTTAGATTGCTCCTGACCGGAAGTCTCACCTTTTTTCTTTTCCTCCTGTGAAGGCAGGTCAATTTTGCCAACCACCCTTACCCCGCTAAGCTTTTCTATTTCGGGCTTATAAACATCTTCCGGGGTCTTCTCAGGTGTTTTTTTCTTCTCCTCCACTGTTTTTTCAGGTGATTCTTTTTTCTCTTCTGAAGGTTTTTCAGGTGATTTTTTCTTCTCATCGACACCCTGATCTGTGGCAGCGGAAACAGTATCTGATTTTTGCTTTTTAGTCTCTTCTTCAGAAGGTTTCTCCTTCTTTGTTTCAGAAACAGGCTTTTCAGCCTTCTTCTCAGATTTTTCAGTCTTCTTCTCAGGGGCAGGCTTTTCAGCCTTCTTCTCAGGCTTTTCAGCCTTCTTCTCCGGGACTGGTTCTTCCTCCCCGGACCCAGCGGCGGGCTCCTCTTTAGCTTCTTTTTTCTGCCTGGCAGGTTTTTTTTGAACAGACTCAAGATCTATGGAGCCCACAATTTTTATATTTGAAGTACTCTCCTCTTCTTTTTGCTTCTCCTCTGCCTGAACCTCTTTTTCTTCATCAGCCTCCCTCTTACCTGTTGGCTTCTCTTTTTCTTCTTCCGGCTTTTCAGCTTTTTCAGGAGATTTTTCAGGAGATGCCGGTTTTTTGCCGGAAGTTTCCTTTATCAGCACCTGGTCTTCACTGTCACCTGCCTCATAGTCGCCCTCATCACTTTCCTTGCGCACATCGTCAATCGACAACGCCTCTTTTCTTTCCCTGGAAATTCGGGAACTGACTTTTTCAGACTCCTTCTTTACTTTTATCTCTGAGCTGTACTCCTTTAATAAAAGGGTATACTGTTCCTCACTTACCTTAGTATTGGGGTTTGCATCAACTACATAACCCTTTTTTTTAAGGTAATCAACTATTGTCTGGATTCCCAGGTTAAACTCCCTTGCGACTTTACTGAGACGTTTTGTTTTTTTTGTGACTTCTGACATAAACAACCCTCAAAATTTTATTGCCTTCTTTTTGATCCTATATTAGATCATTCAAACTCGGCTTTAAGCACCCTTAAAACTTCCTGAACGGTTTCCTCTTCCAGGTCTGTTCGCTGCATAAGGTCATCGGCTGTCAGCTCTAGTACACTTTTTGCAGTGTCACATCCAATACCCTTCAACACATCAATCACCCAAGATTCAATTTCGTCTGAAAACTCGTCAAGATTGACATCTTCTTCATCTTCTGCACCGCTTTCCCTGAAAACATCTATTTCGTAGCCCGTCAACTGACTTGCCAGCTTAATGTTTAATCCGCCTTTCCCTATGGCAAGCGAAACTTCATCCGGTTTAAGATAAACTTCAGCTTGTTTTTCCTCCTCGTTTATTTTGATCGAGGATATTTTGGCAGGGCTTAGTGCCCTGGTAATATAAAGTTGTGTATTATTGGTATAATTAATCACATCAATATTTTCATTCTTTAATTCGCGAACTATGCCGTGGATTCGGGAGCCTTTCATTCCGACACATGCACCTACCGGATCTATCCTGTCATCATAAGATTCAACAGCCACTTTGGCACGTTCACCGGGCATCCGTACAATTTTTTTTATTGTTATAAGCCCGTCAAAAATTTCAGGTACTTCAAGCTCAAATAACCGCTCGAGAAAAACGGGAGAAGTACGGGATAAAATTATGAGGGGAACATTGTTTTTCATTTCCACTCTTACTACCACCGCTCTTATCGTATCACCCTTGCGAAAATAATCAGTAGGTATCTGTTCCGCCTTCGGCATTATCAATTCATTTCCCTCGTCATCAAGAACCAGTATTTCCCTTTTCCAAACCTGGTAAACATCGCCGGTAACAACCTCACCTATTCTGTCTTTATACTTCATGTATATATTGTTCTTCTCAAGCTCCATTATCCTGGAGGTGAGATTTTGGCGAAGTGCCAGTATAGCTCTTCTCCCGAAATCGACTAACTTAACCTCATCTGTAACCTCTTCACCTATTTCATAATCAGGATCGATTTTTTTTGCCTGCGAGAGGGATATTTGCAAATTAGGATCTTCAACCTCCCCGTCGGCCACCACTTCACGATTACGCCATATTTCAAAATCACCCTTGTCTATATTGATAATAACATCAAAGTTTTCATCCGTGCCATATTTTTTTATGAGCATATTCCTGAAGACATCTTCCAGCACGCTCATCATTGTGGCACGGTCAATGTTTTTCAGTTCTTTAAATTCTGAAAATGTATCCGTCAAATTCAGGTTTTCCATCTTATACCTATGTAATGTGTTTATTTTCTTTCAAAAATCAATAAAAAGCCTGGTGGCCTTTACATATTCAAACTGAAATTCCCTTTCTTTTATTTTTGTGTCAGGACGCTTACCGCTGCCTTTTACTTTTATTTTTTCATCTATAACAAATCCGTTATCGAGTACATCCTTGAGTACTCCCTTGTGTTTTTTGCCCTCTTTTGTGAGAACTTCCACCTCTTCACCCCTGTTCTTAAGGTATTGACGGACAACCCTGAAAGGCTCGTTCAATCCCGGTGAGGAAATTTCCAGCTCAAAATCTTCAGCATCCCTGTCCAGATTTTCTTCAACCAGCCTGTTCAGTCTTGCACAATCATCAATGGTTACACCCTCTTCCCTGTCAATAAGGACCGTGATCTTGTTAGAGGAGGAAACCCTCACATCTACAACGAACATATCGCTACAAATGTGATTTCCAACAATTTCCCTGACTTTTCCCTCGTCAATCATAAAAAATCAAATCAAAAATAGGGGACTTGGGTCCCCTATAATGTACACCTTCACTAAAATCACTTGCAAAACTAATAAATTATAGTTTAAAACACAAAATATTTGGCTGAAAATTAGCAGTTTTATTGTCATATTGTGCTCAAACGGTAAAACTTCATTACTTTTGCCTGAGAAACAGGCATTCTTGCTTTTTTTAAAAACTGGCTTTAAGGGCAATAATGTCATCAAACTTTAAATATGGTTTCCAGTTTTAAGAAAATATTTGCTGACCCTAACACCATTATTTTTTGTGAGCAACAAACTTACCAATAAAAGAAAAATTATCAATGATCCTGTTCACGGGTTTATTGAAATAGCATCCGAACTTATATTTGACCTGATTGAGCATCCCGCCTTTCAACGCTTAAGGCGTATCAAGCAGCTCGGGCTTACCAACTTTGTATATCCCGGAGCAACGCATAACCGTTTTCAGCATGCATTGGGAGCCACTCACCTGATGAAATCAGGTATCGAAATTATAAGGCAAAAAGGTCATGAAATAAGCAAAGAGGAATCAGAAGCCGCTTTACTTGCTATTTTGCTGCACGATATAGGTCACAGTCCGTTTTCCCACGCCCTTGAATTTTCTATTATTCGTGGTATCACCCATGAAGATATGTCCTCGGTTTTTTTGGATAAGCTCAACCGCCAGTACAAAGGTGCACTTGATACGGCCCTGAAGGTGTTCAATGGCAACTGCAACAAGAAATTCCTCCATCAGCTTGTATCGGGGCAACTTGATATGGACAGGCTTGATTATCTCAAGCGCGACAGCTTTTTTACCGGGGTGACCGAGGGAGTTATCGGTTCAGACCGCATTATTAAGATGCTAAATGTATATGATGACAAACTTGTGGTAGACGCAAAAGGGATCTATTCGATTGAAAAATTCCTGATCGCAAGACGCCTCATGTACTGGCAGGTCTATTTTCACAAAACCGTTGTGGCAGCCGAGTATTTGCTTATGATGGTACTTAAAAGAGCCAGGGAGCTGGCACTGGCCGGTGAGCATCTGTTTTCAACGCCCCCGCTGGAGTTCTTTCTGAAAAATCGCATTGAGCGAAGCCACCTCAATAAAAATTCTGAACGCCTCGATGATATTGTCCATTTCTACACATTGCTTGACGATGACGATATAATGTCATCGGCTAAAACATGGACAAATCACAGCGACAAGGTTCTCTCAAAGCTGGCAGGCAACCTTGTAAACAGGCAGCTTTTCAGAATTAAAATACAAAAAGAGCCTTTCCCTGAAGATGAGATTGAGCTGATAAGGAAAAAAGTAATGGAAAAAGAGGGTTTTGACAGGTATGAAGCATCCTATTTTGTGTTTTCCGACGAAATTTCAAATCATGCCTACAGCGGAATGGATGAAAAAATCTGTATATTGCAAAAAAACGGCAAGCTGGCTGACATAACGGAAGCATCAGATATGATGAATATTTCGATGTTATCTAAAAAAGTTAAAAAACATTTTATTTGCTTTCCAAAGGAGATTGAAATATTTTAAAGTATTAGCTTTGCATTAAATTTTTAATAATAATATATCATGCAAATGGAATTTACTGCTAAAAAGATCGCTGAATACCTGAATGGAGAAGTTGTGGGCGATCCCAAAGCAAAGGTATCAAAGGTATCCAGAATTGAAGAAGGCGGACCAGGTTCACTTGCATTTCTTGCAAATCCAAAATATGAAAAACATATCTACGAGACAGATGCATCGGTCGTTATTGTCAATCGAGATTTCGAGCCTGCAAAACCAGTCAAATGCACCCTTATTAAAGTTGACAATTCTTACCAGGCAATAGCGGAGCTGCTGGAGATGAAGGAACAGCAAAAACCTTCAAAAAAAGGTGTTGACAAGTCCGCTTTCATTGATCCCGCCGCAAAGGTCGGTAAAGACATCTATGTAGGTCATTTTTCAGTGATTTCGGAAAACTCCGTGATCGGGGACAATGTAAAAATTTATCCACAGTGCTATATCGGCGAAAATGTAATTGTGGGAAAAAATACAATAATTCATCCAGGTGTTAAAATATATCACGACTGCAAGATTGGAGAAGATTGCATTATTCATGCAGGCTGTGTAATTGGAAGCGACGGATTTGGCTTTGTTCCCATGAATGACAAAAAATACAAAAAGATACCGCAGGTGGGGAATGTAATTATTGAAGAAAATGTGGAAATAGGGGCAAACACCTCGATTGACAGGGCAATGATGGGATCAACAGTGGTCCGCCGGGGGGCAAAGCTTGACAATCTCATACAGGTAGCCCATAATGTTGAAATCGGAGAAAATTCGGTTTTGGCGGCTCAAAGCGGAGTTGCAGGGTCAACCAAAATAGGCAGTAATTGCATGTTCGGGGGCCAGGTGGGTGTATCCGGGCATTTATGCGTAGCCGGCGGTGTTAAGGCAGCCGCCCAATCGGGCATAGCTTCCAATGTCACCAAAGAGGGAGAAGCAATACAGGGGTCACCCAGTTTGAATGCAGGAGAATACAAGCGGTCTTATGTATTGTTCAAAAAACTCCCCGAAATGTTCAATTACATAAAAAACCTGGAAAAAGAAATTGCTGAGCTGAAAAAAAAAATATGACACATATTTAAAAATCACTTGCTCATAATTTATTCCGGTTTAAACAAGCTGACAACTGAGCTTGAGGCAATCCATATTCTTTTTGCCTTTCCAATTTTCGACTGATAATCAGCGGGCTAACTATCAGGATTTTTCAAATCGTTAAAAAAGCCTGTCTGTTTTTTTCTATTTTTTGTATATTGCGGCAATTTATTTTATAAAGTTATCTTATCTATATTATGTCAGATAATCAAAAAACTATAAAGAAGCCGATAACCCTCAGCGGCAAAGGGCTTCATACCGGGCAGCAGGTTGAGCTTACATTCAGGCCCGCCCCCGAAAATTCCGGCTACAAGTTTAAGCGTATAGACCTGGAAGGCAGTCCGACAGTAAACGCCGCCGCAGAAAATGTCTCCGACACCTCAAGGGGTACCACCTTGTCAGAGAACGGAGTAAAAATAGGAACTGTGGAGCATGTTTTGGCAGCCCTATACGGACTGGGAATAGACAACGTTATAATGGATATAAACCGTGAGGAAACTCCCATTATTGACGGCAGCTCCAAATTCATGGTAAAAGCTCTCAGGGAAGCAGGCTTGCAGGAGCAGAAAGAGGAAAAGCAGTATTTTGAAATCAAGGAAAAGATCTGCTACACAGATGAAAAGAAAGGAGTCGAAATAGTTGCATTTCCCGATGACAAGCTTTCAGTAAATGTGCTGATCGACTATAATTCAAAAGTGCTTGGAAATCAATATGCAACTCTTCACAAACTTACGGATTTTGAAGAAGAGATTGCCGCATGCCGCACCTTTGTATTCTTCCACGAGCTTGAATTCCTTTTGAAAAACAATCTTATAAAAGGCGGGGATCTTGACAATGCCATTGTAATACTGGAAAAAGAAGTGCCCCAGGAAGAGCTTGACAGAATAGCCGATTTATTTAAAAAGCCCCGTATACGCAGAAAACCCGAAGGTGTACTCAACAACCTCGAGCTTTACTTCAGCAATGAACCGGCCCGCCACAAACTTCTTGACCTGGTGGGAGACCTTGCCCTCATAGGGCGCCCAATTAAAGGGAAAGTCCTTGCCACCCGACCCGGTCATTATGCCAACGCGGAGTTTTCCAGTCTGGTTAAAGAAATGATCAAGCATGAGGAGTCCAAATTATCAATACCTTCCTTTGACCCCAACAACCCGCCCCTTTACGATGTAAACGATATAATGAACTGCCTGCCTCACCGGCCACCTTTTCTGTTGATAGACAAAATCATAGAGATGAACGACAAGAGTATAGTAGGGTTGAAAAATGTGACCATGAACGAAGACTTTTTTAGCGGTCATTTTCCAAAAGAGCCGATTATGCCGGGAGTTCTCCAGGTCGAGGCAATGGCTCAGGCTGGGGGTATACTTGCTCTAAATTCAGTTAGTGACCCTGAGAATTATTCAACCTATTTTTTAAAAATTGACAAGGTTAAATTCAAGCACAAGGTGGTACCAGGCGACACCATTATATTCCATCTTGAAAGTATAACCCCTATACGCAGGGGTATTGTGCACATGTTCGGCCAGGCTTTTGTCGGAAACAAAGTAGTTATGGAAGGCGAGCTCATGGCACGTATTGTAAAGAACGAGACTGCATCCACTTCAACCAAAAAAGGTGTAAAATAAAACAAAAACCGGCTTAACCCGGCTTAAAATAAGCAATTTATAATAATTCAGTTCATGCATAAAGAATTAAAATCAATACATCCAGATGCTAAACTGGGGAAAAATGTCATTGTAGAACCTTTTTCAACCATCTCTGCCGATGTTGAAATCGGGGAAGGAACCTGGGTAGGACCAAATGTGACGATTATGGATGGCGCGCGCATAGGAAAAAATTGCAAAATATTCCCCGGCGCTGTAATTTCTGCAGTACCTCAGGATCTTAAATTCAAAGGAGAAAATTCAATAGCCCAGATAGGAGACAACACAATTATTCGCGAATGTGTAACAGTAAACAGGGGTACCGCTTCCAGGGGTAAAACCCAGGTTGGAAACAATTGCCTTCTGATGGCGTATGTACATGTAGCTCATGATTGTTTTATAGGCGACTACTGCATACTGGTAAACTATGTGGGACTGGCCGGGGAAGTTGAAGTTGAGGAGCATGTTATAATCGGAGGTATGACGGCAGTTCATCAGTTTTCCAAAATAGGGGCACATTCTATGATAGGGGGTACATCAAAAATACGAAAAGATGTGCCGCCTTACATAAAAGCCTCAAAGGATCCTCTCTCCTATATTGGTATAAATTCGGTAGGACTGAGGCGGCGTAATTTTTCTGCAGATATAATCTACAACATAAATGACACTTACCGTATAATATACCAAAAGGGGCTGAACACTACAAATGCAATTAAAAAAGTGGAGGAAGCAATCCCCGCCTCACCCGAAAGGGACAAAATAATTAACTTCATACGCACATCCGAGAGAGGTATAATAAAAAGTTGCGCAGTAGGATCAGAAGAAGAGGAAGATGAACTCTAGAAAACCTCAGGCTTACAGGTGACCGGCCATCCCCTGCAGTATGGAACCCTCATATTTTTTTCTTTTATAAGGCCTGCCGGCACAAGACCATTTCCTGCAGAATGGGACTCCCGTATTTTTTATCTTATCGGGTCTGCGGGCATCCGGCCATTTCAGGCTGAATAATAGCTCTATATCTGAGGGTTCAGCCCTGATACTTTATTTTGTCTGCCGATGATTGGCTGGAGTTGCATTAAATAAAAAATCCGGGGGAACAGATATGATCCTGCCGTATTGTCCCACAAGTATTCTCTTTTTGAGCAGGGGTTTATCACCATCCATCAGTCTTACGGTAGCCGCATCGGGGACCCTGTGAATAAACCTGTCTTTACCTTCGCGCATACCCAGGAAATCAAGTGCATCTGTTTTCCCCTCCGGCTCAAGTTCAAGTACAACGGGATTACCGCTCATATCTTCGGCAGGGAGTATTTTGCCGGAATCGGAAAGACGGAACAGGATCTTTCTTTCAACCTCCTCGTCTTCTTCGGGTCCGGCCGGTGTAAATTCAAAAACATATTCGTGCGTGCGGGTAAAAGATTTTCCGGTAAACAAAGATATATATTCCTCCTCCAGCCTGGCAAACTCATCAAGGGCAGACTCCATTGCCTTACCCTCGGGAAACATTTCAAGATAACCTGAAATCAGATCATACCGTTTTTCCCTTAAGTCCATTATAAATTCCGCGGCACTTTCTGCTTTTTCCTGAGGAGTTCTTGTAACTGTATAAGTTTCAATTACCGGTACATTAACAAAAGCCGTATCCCTTTGTTCCATTTTCATCACTTTACGGGTTTCCTCAACAATGTCCATCTCCATCGACCGATCCGTAAAATAAAATTCAGGCTTTTCCGCCTTTTCGATAAACCCTCCCGGTTCCAGTGACGGAGTATGATTACTTGTCATAGGCAGAATAAAGCCTTCCCCGGTAAGGTGAAAATAAGATTTAACATGTTCCTGATTTGTATGCAGCATATAACAATGATCGGGATCAGATTCCTGATAATATTTGAGTTCCGCGTTTTCAATGTACCATTTACTAACGTCCTCCCGGGGAACATCTTCAAGTCCAAGATATTCTCCGGCGTACTGGCTGTAGGGACCGCTTTTGGTAATAACCTCCTTCGCCGTTATGTGAACCCTGACAGTGGTTCTCGGCAGCCAGTAAACCAATGTATATTCATCGGGCTTATCTGCTGTGTCAACTCTTTCGGTTGAGGTAAAACGCTCAACTTCCTTGGGAGCTGCACATCCGTATGCAAGGATCAATCCCGCTACAATCAGAAAATTAAAAGATCTTATCATGGCTTAAATAATTTTTTATTTTTTTAAACCCACACCCTATCTCATCTATAATATCCCCGGCAATCATAGACTCCTGCGACAAGCTGCCGGCTGCGATATCTCCGGCAAGCCCATGAATATACACTCCCAACTTGGCAGCAATATCGGGAGAGTAACCCTGACTCAGCAAAGATACAATAATTCCCGTTAATACATCACCGCTTCCTGCTGTTGCCATACCGGGATTTCCGGTTGAATTAAAGTAACAATGCCCCTCCGGGGTGGAAACAGAGGTATAACCTCCTTTCAGGACAATGTAAACTCCGTAACGCCGGGAAAAATCGATTTGTTTAAGATGTCTTTCATAACCGGTGCCACTGTTGCCTGCCATCCTGTCAAACTCTTTCGGGTGTGGTGTCAGGATACTGGCGGGCGGAAGCATTTTCAACAATTCTTTATTTGCCGAGAGAATATTAAGTGCATCGGCATCAAGCACCATCGGTCGATCGTACCCCTTCAGCAACGATCTCAGTCCATCGCAGGTGTCCTTTGATTGACCTATCCCCGGACCTGCTGCAATTGATGTATATCCGGCCGGATCGGTAATTCCGGTAAAAACGACAGGTGATTTATCTGCACTGGTCATCGCCTCAGGTACAGAGGTTTGTATTATTTCAATTCCTTTTTGAGGTACATGGGCGGTAACAAGTCCGGAGCCTGCTCTAAGACAGGCTTTTACCGCTAAAACAGCCGCACCCATCTTCCCGTAACTGCCGGAAATAATAAGAGAATGACCAAAATCTCCCTTATGGGCAAACTTGTTTCTGCATTTAATTTGCCCTGAGAAAAAACCGGCAGTGACAAAATAATAAGGAGTCTCAACACTTTCAATAAAATTCGGATGCAACCCTATCGGCAAAACATGCCACTCTCCTGTATAGGGGTTGTTCTCGGGGAAAAAGAAAGCAAGCTTGGGAAACTGAAAAGAGAGGGTATAATCGGCCCTTACAATTGTTTCGGGAGTGTTATCTCTGTTGTCCTCACCAAATAAACCCGAAGGAATGTCAACAGAAACGACAATCGCCTGAGAATCATTGATCTTTTTTACTATCCCTGCAGGTTTTCCCTCAATCGGTCTTGTTAGACCGGAGCCGAACATAGCGTCAACAATAATGCAATTTTTGCATTCAGCCGGGAAATCCTCCTCACCGGCCAGCCATTTGACCTCTACCCTTCCTGTATCGCCAAGTCTTTGAAGGTTAACAGATGCATCCTCAGATAACCTCGAAGCAGGGCTCAGCATAAAGACGGCAACCTCAATATCCCTTTCAGAAAGTATGCGTGCCATAGCCAGTCCATCTCCCCCATTGTTGCCGGGACCGGCAAAAAAGCATAGTTTTTTGCTTTTTCCGAAAGTATTGAATATCCAATCTGATGCCGCAGCTGAGGCACGCTCCATCAAATCTATCGATTTTACAGGCTCGTGCTCAATCGTGTAGGCATCAGCCTGACGAATCTGCTTTACGGTGAGGACCTTCATTAGTATATTATTTTGTGAGCTTTAGCTCACGGGGGTTCATTAAAAAAGTGAAATTAATTCTTTCAGATTGCTAAGCTAAGCAAAATGCTAAACTTTTCAATTTATCACAGATTAAAAATTGCATCATTATGCAATATTCCAGAGCCGGGGAATTTCCCGGTGCAACTGTTTTTAACGGGTTAAGCAAGGCAGCTTTTGTAAATATGCTTTAATTAATTGTTTAGTTTTTCAAGATATATTATAATTGCATTTTTAAAGTCGGTAAAAGTATGTTGAAATGTATCGCAGATATTCCGGTTTTAAATTTCAGCGGTAAATGACTAATAATGAAACTAATGCTCAATTTACAAAATTTTAAATATGTCAGATAATAAAAAGAAGAAGGAGAAAAAAAGTGTTGTAGAAAAAGTTCTGGGAGGAATAGAAAGAGTTGGCAACAAGCTTCCGCACCCTGCTGCACTTTTCGCGATCTTTGCACTTGGGGTCATAATTCTATCAGGCATTATAAGTGTATTTAATATTTCGGTGGAACACCCCGGCACCGGGGAAAGTATCGAACCCTTCAGTCTTCTTTCAAAAGAAGGTCTGCATATGATCCTTAAGAATATGGTTGACAATTTCACCGGGTTTGCCCCGCTCGGGACAGTTCTTGTTTCCATGCTCGGTATAGGAATAATGGATTCAAGCGGACTGATGTCGACCGGACTGCGCATGATTGTTACCTCAGCTCCCGAAAAAATGCTGACTTTTGCAATAGTTTTTGCGGGCATATTATCAAATGCGGCAAGCGAGGTAGGGTATGTAGTACTTGTGCCATTGGGGGCGATGATATTCCTGGCTGTCGGAAGGCACCCGATAGCCGGTCTGGCCGCGGCATTTGCAGGTGTTTCAGGTGGTTACAGTGCAAATCTTATCCTCGGCACGATTGACCCCTTGCTTGCAGGCCTTTCCGAAGAAGCGGCCCGGATAATTGACCCCACCTATGAGGTTAATCCCACTGCCAACTACTATTTCATGATCGCCTCGACTTTTGTTATTGCAGCAGCGGGAACATGGCTGACAGAAAAGGTGATTGTCCCCCGGCTTGGTGAATATTCCGGTGAAGCAAAAGCCGAAAAGATAGAGCAGCTTACTTCAGATGAAAAGAAAGGATTGAGATACACCTTTTACACTTTCCTGGTACTGCTTGTAATTATACTTTGGTCGACCGTGCCAATTGAAGGAGGCATCTGGAGCTCAATACCAGGTACAGGCTTTTTGCGCGACCCCGAAACAGGTGACCTGCTTCGCTCGCCTTTCATGTCGGGAATAGTTGCAATGATCTTTTTGATAGCAGGCATTTTGGGTATAGCATACGGAATAGGTGCAAAAACTTTGCAGAATAGCGAAGACGTGATTAAAGGAATGGGCAAGTCAATGTCCACATTGAGCACCTACATAGTGCTCGTCTTTTTCGCAGCCCAGTTTGTTGCATATTTTAACTGGACAAACCTTGGCCTTATCTTTGCAATTCAGGGTGCAGAATTCATAGGTTCGGTTGGAATGGGAAGGATCCCGCTGATGATAAGTCTTGTTTTAATAACAGGTTTTATCAACCTTATGATCGGCAGTGCATCGGCCAAGTGGGCTATTATGGCCCCGGTGTTTATTCCGATGTTCATGCTGCTGGGTTATTCCCCTGAATTTACTCAGCTGGCCTACAGGGTAGGAGACAGTGTAACAAACATAGTAGCTCCCATGATGTCATATTTTGCTTTGATAGTGGCATTTATGGAAAAGTACGAACCAAAGACGGGTATAGGTACGGTTATCGCAACAATGCTGCCATATTCCATAACATTTTTACTGGTGTGGCTGGCCATGCTGATTGCATGGATCCTGCTGGATATTCCAATAGGTCCCGGCGCGGAATTATTTTACCAGGTTTAAAATAATATGCAAATAATTTTAAAATATCCTGTCACACAGTAGCAACTTAAACGGCAACAAGAATTTAACAAAATGTGAAACCTTTCAAAAAGTGCTTAAAACCAGCTGGTTAGATTTGCTCTTTTGAATTTAAAAAAAATGCTATGATTTTTTTAATTATTGTCATTGGCTATCTTGTTCTTCTCATGTCGATTTCAGTATGGAAAAGCTTCGTTGTCAAAGGACAGGATGATTTTATGGTAGCAGGCCGTTCCGTTCCCACTTACCGCCTTGTCGGGACTCTTCTTTGTACATGGATGGGCTCCGGCAGCTTGCTGGCCGGTGCGGGACTGGCAGCCAGGGTCGGTTTTTCCGAGTTATGGATGGCCGCCGGCGCCTGGGTGGCGATCATTATCGTTTTTTTCCTTGCAGCAAGAGTAAGGCGTATAGCCGAATACACAGTGCCGGATATCCTTGAGCTCCGTTACAACAAGTGGGCCAGAATACTTGGAACGATTGTAATTGTAATTGCATACACCACAATAGTCGGCTACCAGTTCAGAGCCGGAGGCTTCATACTTGATTTGGTGGCCGGTATCCCCGAATGGCAGGGAGTATTGCTGACAGCCGGTTTTATAGTGATTTTCACCGCTTTTGCAGGCATGATGTCAATTGTTTCGGTTGACATTATTAACGGAGCGGTAATCACAATTGCAGTACTTATAGCCGTTCCGCTTGTTTACACTACAATTGGGGGAGCCGAACACCTAACAGCCACACTTGATCCCTCCCATTTTGAAATTTTTGGCGAACATAACTTCTTCTGGGCGATGGGGATCTTTTTGCCCACATTTTTCCTGTTACTTGGAGAATCAAACATGTACCAGAAATTTTTCTCCGCCAAAAATGAAAAATCCGCCAAGTCAGCTGTTCTGATATGGGTGATCGGAACAATAGTAGTTGAAACCGCACTTGCATCCCTTGCTATTTTTGCTTTCAGTCATTTCAACGCATTGCCGGCTGTATCAGAATTTTTCCTCTCGGAAGCAAATTCGGAACGAATTATACTGCATACTGCACGTTACAGCTCCGAGGTCGGGGTGCCGCTGTGGGGAGGTCTTTTGCTCATTTGCGCATCTGTTGCAATTATAACATCAACAGGAAACAGCTTTTTGCTTACACCTTCAACCAATCTTACAAGAGATATATACCAAAGATTCATTAATCCCGAGGCGAAAGGGATGTTTATTGTCGCTTTTCAGCGTTCAATGGTAGTTTTGCTTGGCCTGCTGGCATATCTGCTTTTAACGCAGTTTGAAACCATACTGGCAATGGCACTTACAGCATACACAATGGTGGGAGCCGGCCTTACCCCTGCCCTTTTGGCCGCCTTCCTCTGGAAGCGTGTAACTGTCAAAGGAGGAGTGGCATCAATTGCAACAGGCATGGGAGTAACTCTGCTAATAACAATTATCAACTCAATAATGACAAGCCTCTCGGGGGAACCGCTTTTAATAGAGGAATATATAATTCTGCCGGCCGCCTCGGCATCCATACTTGCACTGATCATCGTATCACTTTGTACACCGCCGGATCCTCCGGAAAAATGGCAAAAATTCTACACCAAAGACACTTCGCTTGCGGAAGCAATGAAAGAGGTAAAATCTGAAGAGTAGAATTATAAAACACCTATTATTTTTACATGCCGCAGTGGCTATCAAGTCAGCCCTGCGGCATTTTTTCTGTGCCCATGCATTTCAGGCAAACCGGTGGTGCGGGGAAAACGGGATTTACTACGGGGAAACGTAATTCACTCGGGCAGAAAAGGGATTTATTTAAACCTATTTTGCCCGATCAATTAACCACTTTTAACAATCTCAAACTCACCTCTTTTTGAAAACTTTCCTTTTTTTCTTGCATAAGTCATTATATCCCAATCTAAATTGGGGCTTCCTGTTATTTCGCTGACCGGCAGTTTTTTTATATCAAATAAATACACCTTATTCTAAATAAAGAAGGGTTGTTTCCGTTAAAACCCATGTCACTTTCTGGAAAAAGCGGGACTATATTAAAGGGAGCCACAAGGAGGCATATATTTTGGCTGTTCAGCCATTTTACTTTAAACTTAACTTGAATGTATTACTCAAATGTTTGGAAATCTCTTCATGGTTCCGTGTGCAATATAACATTGTCAAGTAAAGAGGGGATCAAAATTTATTCATTAAGCGGTTTTAAATATAAAAATTACATAATCTCCGAAGACACCGTTTTCTCTTTCCCCCATGTGAAAAGAATAAATATCACTTTTTTCGGGCCCGACGGCAATGAAAAAAAAGAGACATTGCAGATGAGCATCAAAGAATTTGAGTCCCGTTTAATAACAAAGGCAAATGGTTATTATGAAAAATTCCTGATAATAAGACTCTGGGGGGGTGAGCTGGAAAATATACCTTCATTGCAATTTGGATGCTCAAAGAGGCTGGAAATTGGAACAAAAGTTGCAATAATAGGCTACCAGAAAGATTTTAACAATCTCTCACTGAAAACCGGTATAATATCTTCGTTTTACCTAGAGGGAGCAACCCACAGGTACATAGAATTCGAATCATCAATAAAGAGAGGGATTCCGGGATCTCCTCTTATTGATCCGTTAAGTTATGAAGTAGTGGGTATTGTAGGTTGTTCTATGAGCTCAGTTGCAAAAAAATTCAGCAGGCTGAAAACTATTATCAACGACAACATTCAGACACTTGAAAAGGCCAAAGGAAAAATAAATATTTGTGAAATTGATCCTGTTCAGGTATTTATCGCCAATCAGAATATTGTCAAAAACCTGGCAAGGGAAATGCATAATTCAGCTTATGCACACAACGCTCTTGCCATTCCATCAAGAGAGGTTACAAGGTTTTTTAAAAAATATCATCACAACAGCCAGTTCTCTTCCCGCAACGGAAGATAATATTATTTAACTTCACTCCTCATCTCTCATCTCTTTCATAATATTATCTATTTCCTTTTCGGTTTTGTAGAGTTTTTCCCTGCATAGCTTCAAAAGCGAATAAGCCCTTTTTACCTTTTCGGCCAAATGATCAACATCTGTTTCCTCATTCTCAATTTCCCGCAGGATCTCTTCTATTTCAGCGATAGCTTCCTTATAGGAGGGGTTTTTCTTTGCCATATACTTAACCGTTCTAAATAAAATATTTCTTTTCAGTAAAGATAAACAAGAATGCAAAAAATTCAACCTTTCCGCTCAGGTAAATAAAAGTCTCAACCGGCACGTGGAATTGTAAAACAAAAACGGCTTCCCTTGCCATACTCACTTTCGGCCTTTATACTTCCCCCGTTCAACTCGACAAATTCCCTGCAAAGGACCAGACCCAGTCCACTACCCTTCTCATGCCCCTTACCTGAGTTTGGATTGTCAGGGTCAATACGGAACAATTTTTCCAGCTTTTCCTTTTCAATTCCCATCCCTGTATCAATAACACAAACCTCAGCATAATCCTTGCTTACACCTGTTTTAATTTTAATCTCACCGTCTTGGTATGTGAATTTCAAGGCATTGTCAAGAAGGTTCTTTAATGTTGTGAAAACAAGAGTTTTGTCTGCATAAACAGGTATTTCGCTGTATTCAGATTGGCAGCTTACAGTTATATTCTTTTTGGACGCTTTTTTTCTTATCTGATCGGCTTCAATTTTAACAACAATTGCCAGATCAAATACCTCCGGGGCCATATGCAGCGTTTTTGTCTGAACAGCCGACCACTGCAACAAATTTTCAAGCAACCCGAAGAACTTTTTTGAAGATTCGTTGATATAGCTTACATTCTCTCTTAATTCCTCATCAGATAAGTGGTTTAAATCTTTTGCCACCCTTTTTGAAAAATCAAGCAACTTATTAAAGGGGATCTTAAGATCGTTGGCGATAATTGAAAAAAACCGGTCTTTGGTTGCGTTCATTTCATGGAGAGATAGCTCGGAAATCTTAAGCTTTTCGTTAATATTTTCCAGCTCCCTGTTCTTATTCCTCAGGATAAGATATGTATTATAGCCCGCCCTGAACCTCCAAATAAGCATAAACATGATACCGACCGACATGAATAATATAACTATCATAAAATATTGCAATGTCTTCTGTTTACGAAATTCCATCTCCTGTACCTCAAACTGCTTTTGAAGAAGCTCTATCTCTTTTTTTTGTCCCTCGGTTTCGAATACTTTTTTCAAGTTTTCAAGGTTGGCCTCCGATTCTGCCTTGTATAAATACTCCTTCAAATCTATATAATCGACAAAATAGTCATGTGCCAGCTTTGCATCACCCATTTTTTCATAATATCTGGAAAGATACTTGTAATTTTCACATCTCAGCTCGTCAAGTTCCAGTCTCTCACTTATTTGATAACTCTTATTTAAATATTCATACGCCTTTGAATAGTTATCAGATCTGAGGTAAACCTCACCGATTTTGTTTAACAAACGTGCTTCTCTGTGATATTCCCCCTTACCTTCTACAATTTCATAATCGGATTTATAGTTTTCAAGCTCTTTTTCAAAATTCTCGGGGTAATTACTGGAATTTCCGTTTCTGTTCATTGCATCAGCCACTCCGGGTATATCCTGAAAAGTTATTGCAGGCATCTTAACGCAGCACAAAAGCAAAAAACTGATCAGTGCTGAGGCAAAAACGGCTCTATTTAATCTTTTACTCATTTTTTGGGCACAGTAAATTTAAAAGTGCTTCCTTCCCCGGGAGTGCTTACCGCAAATATCTCACCTCCGTTTATTTCCGCAAATTCTTTTGATAATGCCAGACCCAGTCCGGTTCCCTTTTCATTATGCGTTCCCTCTTTGGAAACATTGTATTCAATGGTAAAGAGTTTTTTCAGTTGTTCAGGATCAATGCCTGTACCATTGTCGCTAACTGAAACTTCTACAAAATCATCTTTTTCGGTTGACGATAAAGTAATTTGACCACCGGTATCTGTAAACTTAATTGAATTGCCTAGAAGATTCCTTACAATTGTTGAATAAATATTTTTGTCGGCAAATACTTTATGGTCAGGATCAATTTTGTTTAATACCCTTATATTTTTTTTGTCCGAATGTATTTGTAAAGCATCGGCAACCTCCTGTGTCACTTCTTTCAGATTAAACTTTTCAGGATTAAATTGCATGCTGCCGGTTTGGCTCTTTGACCAGTTAAGAAGATTCTCAAGCAACAGATATAGATTTTCGGCAGATTTGAATATTATGTCAACATAAGTTCTTATCTCCTGTTTTTTCAATTCATTAAGGTTGTCTGAAAGCATCTGGGAAAACCCCAAAAGGGCGTTGAAAGGGTTTTTCAGATCATGGGCAATAATTGAAAAAAATTTATCCTTGCTGTAGCTCAGCTTTTTCAGCTCCTGTTCAGATTGGTAAAGCTTTCTGTTTATTTTTTCAAGCTCTTTGTTTTTCTCCTCCAGGGTGATATTGGACCTTTTCTTGAATTTGTAAAAACTGTAAATTAAAAAAATCAAAATTACTACCAGCAGCATGATCGCTGCATAATGATAAAGCGAGTTTTGCTGCTGCAGTAGCTTAAGTTGATGAAGCTCATTCTCCTTTTTTAATATCTCCAGTTCCTTGAGGCGGTTTTCAGATTCGTATCCTACATGCAGTTCTGCTATAATCTCGTTTGATTCACTTGTATAAATGCTGTCCCTGTATTCATCAAACAATTTACGGTAGTGAAGCGCTTCGGAATAATCTTCCTGAAGGGATAACAGCTCGGCCCTAAACAGGTAATTCTCCTTTATAACCTCCCTTGCATTCAGCTCAAGGGCAATATCCAGGGCATGATCAAGATACTTCTCAGACTGGTCAAAATCGCGCGTTAAAATAAAAAGCTCACCAAAATTATTATAATTGTTTGCCAGATGGTGCCTTCTGTGGTATTTTTTGTTTATTTCGGCTGACCTGTGGTAGGAATCAAGGGCAATATCATAGTTTTCAAGCCTGGTCTCGACAAGTCCGATGTTGTTTGTAGCAGCAGCAATACCTGAATGGTTTTCGGCATCTTCATTTATCTCCAAAGCCTTATTGTAAAATTTGAGGCTCATTTCATAATCTTCCCGCCCGAAGTAAATTACCCCTATATTGTTGTAGGCAGCCGAAAATCTTGATCTGTCGGTTTCACTCTCCCCGTAAAGATCAAGCGAATTAAGATAATACTCCAGTGCAAGATCAAGATTATCAAGTTTTTTGTGAATATTTCCGATATTGATCAAAAGTGCAGCAATACTCCTCTTGGCTTCTTCTTCTTTATAAATTCTAAGTGAGTTAAGATAATTTTCCAGGGCAAGATAATAAAGTGCCATGTTATTATACATAGTTCCCCGCCCGTTGTAAACGGATGCAATTCCCCGGCTGTTTCCGGCAGAGCGGTATTTCTCATAAGCTACATCGAAATACTCAACAGCTTTTTTAAACTCATGGCGGGAAGATTTAAACAAACCGAGCCTGCGGGCATAAACTGCAACATTTTCTTCATTATCACTCTCATTGCTAACCTCATAAGCATTTTTCAAGTGTTCGAGCTGATGCTGATCTTCCCCCATAAGGGAGTAGGCAATCACAAGATTATTATGAGAGCTCAGCACCCCTTCCAGATCATGTATCTCTTGTCTGATTGAAAGGGAGCGGTAATAATAATCGACAGCGCTTTCAGGATCGCCGCCCAAATGTTTTGCATTCCCTATCCTGTTAAGCGCATCGGCCTCACCTATTGTGCTGTTGAGCTCCAGGGAGAGGCTATAGGCTTCCTGGGCATATTCTAAGCTTTTTTCCAGGGATATGTCCCAGTAAGCCCTTGAGAGATCGTTTAAAACGTGGATCCTTTCCGGATCTGAAACCTGCTTCAGTAATATCTCAAGACTGTCTCTCTCAGCTTGCTGTGATTTGAGTAAAGTTGAGGTGGCAAATAAAAGAAGTAAAAATATTTTACAATTAAACTTTACCATTAAATGAGTCAATCAGAACATACTATTTATTATTGTCAGGAAAAATTTCTTTCACCCTACTTAATATACGGCCGTCCTTCATTATAGTTTCCATATTATCATTCATTTTCAGTGCTTTCACACTTTTTACCACCCGCTGATCCTGAATAACCATTGCATACCCTTTTTTCAGCAAATTGGCAGGATCCGAAAGGGAAATATTATTTTCAACGACTAAAAGCCTCTCATGCAATCTTTTACGGTAATAAATCACTCTTTTGTAAAGGGAATCCCCGAGATTTTCGAGCCTCACCCTTTCAGGTTTTATATAAGAGCTCATGGAAAGGTATGAAAATTGAGATACGGCAAACCCAAATCTTTGTTTTTTATTTTTAATATACGCTTTTGCAGCATCATCAATTCTTTCCTGAAGGTTGGCACTTTCGCGGAAAGCCCTTTCCCTGGCAAATCTTAAAACCGGGGCGATTCTCTGATTTATCCCGTCAATTTGATTTTTGTGGTGACTGACCATTGATGTAACCCGGCCGGCAAGCTTTTCTGAAATCTCAAAAATGTAATTGTCGACTCCGGCAAAAATATCAACCAGAAAGGCGCTGACAGCCGTTGGAGTCTTAAAGCTTCTGCAGGCAACCATATCGGCAACGGTAGTATCCCTTTCATGGCCTATGCCGGTTAACACCGGCACAGGAAACTGAGCTATATGAGATGCAAGATGATATGAATTGTAGGCATTCAGATCCGAGGTAGCACCTCCTCCCCTGATAATTGCAACAACATCAAATTCATGCTGCCTTTCATATACAGACTCAAGGGCTTCAACAACAGAATCAGCTGCATTGTTCCCCTGCATCAAAGCAGGGAACAGCTTGACATTAAAAACAAATTTTTTTTCATTGTTCTCCAGCTGGTGAAGGAAGTCCTGGTAACCGGCTGCCGTGGAAGAGGAGATAACCGCTATATGTTTGGGAAGATCGGGGATTTGAAGTTTTCTGTTCATATCGAAAACACCGTCCTCTTCCAGTTTTTTTATTGTTTCAAGCCGTTTTTTCTCAATATCGCCCAGAGTATATGCAGGATCAATATCTTTTACATCAAGGCTGAATCCGTAAACATTGTGAAATTCAATATTTACAGCAAGCATTACACTTATTCCGCTCTCCAGCTGCTGGCCGGTTGACATTTCAAAATAAGGTTTAAGCATCCTGAAAATATATGCCCATATTGTCGCCCTTGCTTTGGCGACTATATTGTCGGTAGCCTCATCCTTTTCAACCAGCTCGATATAACAATGCCCTGAGACACTTTGCCTTATTTCGTTTATTTCGCCTTTAACCCATAGAGTTTGAGGAAAACTCCTGGAAAGAGTCTCTTTTACCTCAGATGTCAGCTCAAGTAATGAAAAGGTTTTACTTTGCATCGGCTTCCTTTGGGACGGTTTTAAAAAAACTTCCGGTTTCATCCGGGTGCGGTTAAAAAACCTTACGGTTTCACCGGGTGCGGTTAAAAAAATCTTTCGGTTTCATCGGGTTCTGGTATTTTCCCCTGCTGTTCCTCAATGAACCTGAAAAGTTCCTGCTCACCTTTTATCAGCTCATCTTCATTCTCCGGATTGCCTCTGTTATACTCGACAGTATAAAGATGATCTCCCCTCTCGTTAAAAAATTTCCAGTCACCATGCATCAGATTATCCTCATATTTCCCCTCTACCTCCTTGATACCTTGTGAGTTGTACATTTTAAAACTTCCCTCACGTTTGTCCTCATAATAATTCCCCTCAAGTTTAAGGCGCCCCCCTTCGTAAAACTGTTTCCACTGCCCATGGCGAAGGCCGTTTTTATAAGCGAGAGTCTGGGAGACTTCACCGCCGGGATAAAATGTTTTACTCACCCCGTCTCTCTCCCCCATATTGTACATCTCTTTGGCCGTTAACAGGCTGTCCTGGTGCCGGGAGAAAAACTTCCAAACACTGTCTCTTTTCTCATTTACATACTTTCCCTCTGCCGCCGGATAGCCGTTTTCATAAAACAGGGTGGCTCTTGCAACAGTTCCAGTTTTATCAAAATCCATAATGGCCATCTTATCCCCGCTTTCAAAATACCTTATAAGCTCGCCGACAGGTTTTCCGTCAACAAAATGACCTTTATAGCGTAGATTACCGTTTGGGTACCTCTGCTCCCAGTACCCCTGCCTGAGACCCTCTTCGTCAGTTTGATTGGTTTTCTCCTGTGCCTCAAGGGAAAAAGAGCAGACAGAAAACAGGGTAATGAAAAACAAAATTCCTCTCATAGTTAATGATTTAATTTGCATTTGCTTGCTTGAAAAGCTTGCACATGCTCAAATATACATGAAATTTTTTTTCAGCTAAACTACCACGCGGGCAAAATGAAAAATTTTTTATTCGCACAAATCAGCTTAATCAAGCTAATAATCAATGAGTTATTATAGGATGTCGATTAAATTCATTTCTTTTTTATGAATGGACCCCCATATTTTTTTCATCTTATTTTGTCTGCCAAAAGCTGATGAGGGTTCATTTTAAAGCTAAGCGGCTCCTGCTGTCAGTTAAAATCTTGTAACTACTCTACGAAATTTTGACTCTTGTTGTTACAGGAGAAATTTACATAAATTAAATCAGATAAAAAGGTAAAAAAAAACCTTGCATGTGCTGCAAGGTTTTTTTCCTTAATTGAATATCAAAGTTTACTTGACCTCCTCATAATCGACATCAGTTACATCTCCTTCATCGGAATCATTATCGCTCTTGTCCTGTTTTTGCTCCTGGCTTCCGGTCTCCTGTGAGGTTTCGGAAGATTCTCCCTGACTCTGACCGGCCTTGTAAAGATCCTCTGAAGCAGACTGCCACAAGTTGTTAAGCTCCGAAGAAGCCTGATCTATTCCTTCAAGGTCTTCATTCTTGTAAGCTTCCTTAAGCTTATCAAGTGCCTTTTGTATAGGCTCTTTCTTGTCGGCCGGCAACTTGTCGCCAAACTCTTTCATCTGCTTTTCAGTCTGGAATATCAGACTATCGGCAGTATTGAGCTTGTCAACCTTCTCGCGGGCTTTTTTATCCTCTTCGGCATGAGCTTTGGCCTCTTCCTTCATCTTGTTGATCTCCTCCTCACTGAGTCCGGAAGATGCTTCTATCCTTATGCTCTGATGCTTGCCGGTAGCCTTGTCCTTTGCCGAAACATTAAGAATACCGTTAGCGTCTATGTCAAATGTAACCTCAATCTGGGGAACACCTCTTGGTGCAGGCGGTATTCCGTCAAGGTGAAATCTTCCGATTGTTTTGTTGTCTTTGGCCATAGGACGCTCTCCCTGGAGGACGTGAATCTCTACCGAAGGCTGATTGTCGGCGGCTGTTGTAAACACTTCTGTTTTCTTGGTCGGGATGGTGGTATTTGCTTCAATCAGCTTCGTCATCACACCTCCCATCGTTTCAATACCCAGCGACAACGGGGTAACATCCAGCAGCAGGACATCCTTGACGTCTCCGGTAAGGACACCGCCCTGAATAGCAGCTCCGATGGCAACAACCTCATCAGGGTTTACACCTTTAGACGGCTGCCTTCCGAAAAATTCCTCTACAACCTTTTGCACAGCCGGTATCCTTGTTGATCCGCCCACGAGAATAACCTCGTTAATATCCGAGCTCGACATCCCCGCATCATTTAATGCCTTTTTGCAGGGTTCTATGGTTTGCTGTATAAGATTATCAACAAGTTTTTCAAAATGTGATCTGTTGAGAGTTTTAACAAGGTGTTTGGGTATCCCGTCAACCGGCATTATATAAGGGAGATTGATCTCGGTGCTGGTTGAGCTGGACAATTCGATCTTGGCTTTTTCGGCTGCTTCTTTCAATCTCTGCAAAGCCATGGGATCCCTTTTCAGGTCAATTCCCTCATCTTTTTTGAATTCTTCAGCAAGCCATTCTATTATGGCCTGGTCAAAATCATCACCGCCAAGGTGCGAATTACCGTGTGTTGACTTAACCTCAAACACACCGTCACCGAGCTCAAGTATCGAAATGTCAAACGTACCTCCTCCAAGGTCATAAACTGCAACCTTTATATCCTGAGATTTTTTATCAAGTCCGTATGCAAGCGAAGCGGCCGTAGGCTCGTTAATTATTCTTTTAACCTCCAGGCCGGCTATTTCACCTGCTTCTTTGGTTGCCTGACGCTGAGAATCGTCAAAATGTGCCGGTACGGTAATAACCGCCTCGCTAACCTCCTGACCAAGATAATCTTCGGCCGTCTTTTTCATTTTCTGCACTATCATGGCCGAAAGCTCCTGCGGAGAATACTTGCGGTCATCAATCACAACACGCGGCTGATCATTCTCTCCCTCGACAACATTGTATGATACCCTTGATATTTCATTCTTCAGATTACTGTATTTTTCACCCATGAACCGTTTAACGGCATACACAGTCTTCTCCGCATTGGTTATTGCCTGTCTTTTTGCAGGATCACCAACTTTTCTCTCACCGTTCTCTACAAATGCAACCATTGAAGGTGTGGTACGCTTACCTTCACTGTTGGCTATCACTGTAGGTTCATTCCCCTCCATTACGGACACACATGAGTTAGTTGTTCCTAAGTCTATTCCAATAATTTTTCCCATGATCTTCTCATTTATTTAACATTATTACTTTTTTTGACGAACTAAATTACAATGATTGTGCCACTGTTGGAAATGTGCCAATATCATGCAATATTGGCACTATTTTTAAGGCATCAGCCGGAATTTATTTTTAATCCGGGTGACAAAAAGGCAGGGATATCAATCTGACATTGATTCATCCCTGCCTGCCCTTTTAAGAAGTGTGAGGGAAAAATATCCCTCACATTTTTTTATAACTCACTGGCGTCTATTTTTCATGAACCCCCATCAGCCTGTTGCAGACAAAATAATATTCGCATGAAAACCATATATTTTCATGGTTTAGTTTATTGGATGGAAATGATATATATTTGCAATACAAAAATCAATCCGACATGTCAACAAGCGAAAACTCAAAAGTACGTAAGGTTACAACACACGTGCTTCACAAAATGAAGCTTCACGGCAACAAGATAACAATGCTTACTGCCTATGACTACTCCATGGCAAAAATAATTGATTCGGCAGGTATAGATGTGGTGCTTGTTGGTGATTCAGCTTCAAATGTAATGGCGGGGCATCAATCCACCCTGCCAATAACGCTTGATCAGATGATTTATCATGCATCATCTGTTGTTAGAGGTGTTAAGCGTGCAATGGTGATAGTGGATCTGCCTTTCGGATCATACCAGGGCAACTCCATGGAGGCGCTTTCTTCTGCTGTACGTATTATGAAAGAAACAGGGGCGCAGGCTATTAAGATAGAAGGCGGTGCCGAGATCATCGAATCGGTTGAGCGAATTTTGTCTGCCGGTATCCCGGTTATGGGACATTTAGGTCTGACCCCCCAGTCGATCCACAAATTCGGCACTTATGTGGTACGTGCAACCGAGGAGGATGAAGCCAATAAACTGATAAAAGATGCTCACTTACTTGAAGAAGCAGGCTGCTTCGGCCTTGTCCTTGAAAAAGTGCCGGCAAAGCTTGCCTCTAAGGTGGCATCAGCTTTAAAGATCCCCATAATCGGCATAGGTGCCGGCAGGGAAGTGGACGGTCAGGTTCTGGTTTTGCATGACATGCTTGGCATAACACAAAAATTCTCCCCCCGGTTTCTCAGAAGGTATCACAACCTTTATGAAGAGATACAAGGTGCTGTGAAGGCTTATTCTGAAGACGTGAAAAACCTGGATTTCCCGAATGAGCGTGAGCAATACTGATATAAACCTGCCACAGATCTTATATGAGGACAACCATATACTGGCGGTAAACAAAAAGGCTTCCCAGCTTGTGCAGGGAGATAAAACAGGTGATACTTCACTGGATGATACAATTAAAAAATTCCTGAAAGAAAAATACAACAAGCCCGGCAGGGTATTTCTGGGCGTGGTTCACAGAATTGACAGGCCGGTAAGCGGTGTCACCCTGTTTGCCAAAACAAGCAAAAGCCTGGCCCGGCTGAATAATTTATTCAAAGAAGGAAAAATAAAAAAAACCTACTGGGCAATAACAAAAAACTCCCCGCCCGGTGAATCCGGATTTGCAACACATTACCTGAAGCGCAACACAAAGCAGAACAAGTCGTATGCCTATAACAAGCCGGTGGCTGGAAGTAAAGAGGCAAAGCTTTCATACAGGCTGATATACCGTTTTGAAAACTATTTCCTGCTGGAGATTGACCTGATCACCGGCAGGCATCACCAGATCCGCTGCCAGCTTGCCAAAATGAACTCACCTGTAAAAGGCGACCTGAAATACGGGTTCCCCCGGTCCAATCCCGGCGGCGGCATCAGTCTGCATTCAAGACAAATGGTCTTTGAGCACCCGGTTAAAAAAAACACTGTCATTATAACAGCTCCCCCTCCAGACGAGAATTTATGGAAAGTCTTTGCCGAACAAACAGATTACCAGACAGATGCCGGCAAGCCAGATAAAAATAATAAAAAAAGTTAAAGTAAGCCAAACATTACACTCTCAGGTTCGTATACAGATGTTGTCTACGTCTTAAGAGCCGGCGATCATGAAAAAGCATCTGTTAATTGCGGGCAACAATTGCAAATCCCTGCTTGTTTTAAAAAAAACATTTGAGGCATTTGAAAATGAATTCGCCGTTGAAACTGCCGGCGATTTTAAATCACTGCTGGGGCTTGTCAGGCAAAAAACACCCGATGTAATATTGCTTGATTACACTAAAATGGACCCCGAAGCGATCGCCATTGCCGGTTTGATAAAGCAACACAGACTGACAAAAGGGATCCCCGTTATAATGACAACCGACTTCACCTCCTCGAAAAACATTCAGAAAGCCATAGATGCCGGTATCATAGATTTTATTCGCAGACCTGTTGAAAGATCCGAATTGCTTATTAAGATAAAAACTGTCATCAAGCACAGCCATTTGCTTCAGGAGAATATACAGCAGAGTGACAAACTCAGAAAATTATCACTTGTTGCAGACAGGTCAGATAATTCGATAATTATTTACGATGTTAACGGAAAAGTAGAATGGGTAAACGATGCATTTGAAAAGATCTACGGGTACAGGCCCGGTTGCGGGCAAAACCCATCCACGCCGGACCTGGCCGGGAGTGAGGAGAAATTATTAAATGCTTTATCAAAATGCAGGGAAGAGAGCAAATGGGTAGCCTACGAACATTGTTTAACCGGTAAGGACGGGGAAAAAAAGTGGATCCACACATCCCTGACGCCTGTTTTGAACGAATCGGGTAAAATTGAAAACTTCATTGCCGTAGAAACCGAAATAACAAAGCTTAAGCTGGCAGAAACAAGACTTAAAAAACAAAACAACGAACTGATAAAGCTCTCTGTCAACCTCGAGCAGACCAATAAAAAACTGGCAGAGCAAAGACAGGAGATCCAGGAGCAAAACAAGGAGATCGAAAGGCAGAAAAAAACATCGGATAATCTGCTTTTAAACCTTTTCCCTTATGAGATTGCCGAACAGCTAAAAGTAAAAGGAACCGCCACACCCAAGCACTACAGGATAGTATCTGTAATGTTCACCGATTTTGTAGGTTTTTCCGAACTTACAGAAATAACACCCGTCCATGAGCTGATAAAAGAGCTGAACATCTACTTTGAATCGTTCGATGAAATAATAAAAAGGCATTTTATCGAAAAAATAAAAACAATAGGAGATTCATATATGTGCGCCGGCGGAATTCCGCTTCGAAACCGCAGCAATCCAATTGACACGGTGCTTGCTGCCATGGAAATTCAAAATTTTGTAAACAGTCTGAACACTCAAAAAAGCAAATCCGGAATCCCCTTGTGGAGGATCAGGATAGGTATTCACACGGGCGAAGTTATTGCCGGGGTGATAGGTAAACAAAAAATGGCATACGATATATGGGGCAAAACCGTAAATACAGCAAGCCAAATGGAATCAAACGGAGAAACCGGCAAGATCAATATTTCAGAAAGCACATACAATCAAATTAAAGAATTTTTCGATTGCACATACAGGGGCAAGATCAGTGTGAAACATCAAAGCCCGGTTGACATGTATTTTGTAGAGGGACTGAAACCAAAATACTCAGCTGACCAAAACGGCTTTAAACCCAACAACGCATTTAAGAAAATACTCACCGAGTATTAGGTGCAACCCAAAAAAATATTATTTTTGCTGGAGCTGGGTAAATAAAGTCGCCAACGATGAGGATCACGATCATTTTACTTCTTTTCACATTAATAGTTTCATCTTGCAGTATATTTCGTCAGACACCTGCGCCGGTCCCTGCCAGCCGCCAGGAGTACATTGAAAAATACAGCGATATAGCTGTTAGTGAAATGGAGCGCACCGGTATTCCGGCCAGCATAAAGCTGGCACAGGCAATACTTGAGTCAGGTAACGGAAGCAGCAATCTTGCAAAGATGGGAAACAACCATTTCGGGATAAAATGTCATGACTGGACAGGTAAAAGGATCTACCGGGACGACGACGAGCCCAATGAATGCTTCAGACGCTACAGCGACCCCGAAGAATCTTTTCTGGACCACTCAGAGTTTTTAACCGGCCGTCCCCGTTACGGCTTCCTTTTCGATCTTGACCCTTATGATTACGAAGCATGGGCACGTGGACTTCAGGAAGCTGGGTACGCAACCAACCCAAATTATGCAAATCTTCTGATCCGGCTGATAGAGGAAAATGGGTTATACAAGTTCGACCAAAAAGGAGAGCGCTATTCTGAAGATCCCATGAGTCCGCCGGAAAGAAAGTCAACCATTGAATACCCTGAAGAAGAGCAGCGTATTGAAATATTCACAAGAAACCGTATAAACTACATTGTCGCCGGCGAAGGGGACACTATTGAAAGCCTTGCCCGGGAGCTGGACATGAAGCCATGGGAATTTTACCTTTACAACGACCTGCCACGGGAATACGAAGTACAAACCGGTGATATACTATATCTGCAGCCAAAGCGGTTCCGTGCCGAAAGAGGCATTGAGGAGCACATTGTGGGACAGGGAGAAACCATGCACTGCATATCACAGCTTTACGGGGTCAGGCTCGGAAGACTGTTAAGGCGAAACGGGATGGATTCGGACAAGAAGGTAGAACCGGGTACAGTAATAAAGCTGAGATAGAATTTTTAACCACTCCTCTGGTGCCAGAGATGAGCCTTCAGCAAAGCCGGAACCATACAGGCCAAGCTTCCCGCCCCCGGCTGTCACCCATAAATGAGCCTTAAGCAATACCGAAAACATTCAGACTAAAGATCCTGCCGTCCTCAGTTGCCCATAAATGAGTTTTCATCAAAGCCGGAACATACAGACTAAACTTCTTACCCTCTTCAGTCATCCATAAATGAGTCTTCATCAAAGTCAAAACCCTTCAAAAACTCCTTTACAGCAAGGCGCTTTTTGCCCGGCAATTGGAGGGATTTAATTTCAATCGGACCATCCCCGCAGCCAACACAAATATAATTACAGTTATCGGAGAGCACTTCACCAGGTTTTAAAGAAACATCTCTGTCAGGAATCTCTGCGAAAAAAATTTTCACCGTGGTTTTCTCTCCCCCTTTTCCATGGAGTATAGTCCAGGAAGCCGGACTGGGACTGAGTCCCCTAATAAAATCAAACACACTGCGCCTTCCCATTGTCCAGTCAATCCGGCAGTCACTTTTACTTATCTTTGGAGCGAGAGGCAAATCATCCCCCCCTGCTTCATCCTGAGGAACCGGAGTGAGAGAACCTTCCCTTAAACGCTCAATTGTCTCCTCCAGCAAGCCGGCACCCACAAGCATGAGGCGGTCATGCAGCTCTCCGGCGGTTTCGGAGGGACCTATCGGCACTTCACGCTGCATAAGTATCTGACCATGATCTATTTGTTTTTCAATTAAAAATGTGGTTACCCCGGTAACTTCCTCTCCATTAATAATGGCGTGGTTAATAGGTGCGGCACCCCGGTAACGGGGCAAAAGGGACGCATGAAGATTAACCGTTCCAAGAGGCGGCAGGGACCACACTTCCCCGGGGAGGACCCGAAAAGCTACAACCGCAATAATATCCGGCTCCAGCTCCTTAATTTTGGAAATAAAAGCCGGATCCTTAAGATTATCCGGCTGCATCAGGTAAAGACCCTTTTCAACCGCAAATTTTTTCACCGGCGACTCTCTTAAAACCCTGCCCCTTCCTGCACCCTTATCAGGTGCAGTAACCACCGCGGGCACCGAAAACCCTTTCGCGATTATCCTCTCGAGTGAAGGAACCGCAAACTGGGGAGTGCCCATAAATATAACGCGCGTATCAGCCATTTCTCTTTTTATCTTCTATAGGGGTTGTCTGGAGAATTTCCGATAATACATTACAGGCGGTCTCGACATATCTCTCACATCTTTGGAACTTAAGGTCGTTTATCTCAATGAATCTTCTGCCCTCTTCGGTGTTCATATCAGCCTCAAGCAGTTCTCTGCATCCGGTACAACCGTGCTTTTGTTTAAATTCTTTGGTAAGCTTTTTTACAAGTGAAATTGTAAGATCATTCGATTCGGTATCTTCAGGGGTAGTTTTCCCAAACCTTATACCGATTGCCATATATGCTCCGGTGAGCACCCCGCAGGTTAGCTGAAGCCTTCCCATTCCGCCACCAAATGCGGAAGCCGTCCTCAGGGCATCATATTCGCTAAAATTTATTAAAGGTGCGAAGGCTTTGAGAACAGACTGGGCACAGTTATTTCCGCTTCGAAAAAGTTCAATTGCCTTGGCGGTGGTCGTCTCCATCAGCCGAACATTTGTTATTTTTCACTTTCCCCCTTTTTGCTTTCGCTTCCATCACCGGCCTTTTCAGTATCATCCTCAATTCTTCCGGCAGCCTCACCGGGCGGTACCAGGTCGAGAAAATGGCCCATTTTATCGCGTTTGGCCTTCAGGTAATCATAGTTGTATTCATTGACATTCACCTTTAAATGTATGGTCTCGACTATTTTTATGCCATATCCTTCAAGGCCTTTACGCTTAAAAGGATTGTTAGCTATCAGCCTTATTTTCCCTATACCCAATTTATGGAGGATATTGGCCCCCACGCCGTAATCGCGCTCATCTTCATTGAATCCGAGTTCCAGATTAGCCTGCACCGTATCCCTTCCCTGTTCCTGCAACTTGTAAGTAGCAGCCTTATTGAAAAGACCTATTCCGCGTCCCTCCTGGCTCAGATAAACAATAACACCCCGGCCTTCACGGTTGATAAGCTCCATTGCTTCATGGAGCTGCGAACCGCAGTCACAACGCATAGAGCCGAATATATCACCTGTAACACAGGAGGAATGGACCCTGACCATAACAGGCTCATCTTTTGACCATTTACCTTTTATCAGTGCCATATGTTCTATTCCGCTCGAAACCTGCCTGAAGGGGACAATATGAAAATCCCCGAACTTTGTGGGAAGTTTCACCTCCACGCCTTTTTCAACTATACTTTCATATCTTAGCCGGTAAGAGATAAGATTCTCGATAGATATGATCTTAAGGTCAAACTTATCGGCAATCTTCATAAGCTCAGGAAGGCGCGCCATGGTACCGTCGGGGTTCATTATCTCAACCAGTGTTCCGCCAGGGTTAAGACCTGCCATACGTGAAAGATCAACTGCCGCTTCAGTGTGGCCGGCCCGTCGCAGAACACCCTTGGATTTTGCCTTAAGCGGGAAAATGTGCCCGGGACGGCCCAGATCTTCCGGTTTGGTGGAAGGGTTAACCAGGGCTCTTATGGTTTTAGCCCTGTCTGAAGCTGAAATACCCGTTGTACATCCTTTACCTATCAAATCAACTGAAACGGTAAAAGGAGTTTCATGAAGCGAGGTATTTTTCCCTACCATCAAATCCAGCTCAAGCTCATCACAACGCTCCTCGGGAAGTGCGGCACATATTAGTCCCCTGCCATGGGTTGCCATGAAATTCACTGTCTTATCAGTTGTAAGTTCTGACGCCGCGATAAAATCTCCTTCATTTTCGCGGTCTTCATCATCAACTACAATGACAAGCTTCCCCTCCCTTATATCATCCAATGCTTCCTCAATGGTGTTGAGGTTCCTTTTTATTTCTTCTTGTTGGTTGCCAGACATTTGTATTTACTCCTTTCAAAAAATATCCTGCCCTGCCAAAAAGGCAAGGATATTTAACATAATAAAACAGTTAACAAAATGCAAAGTTATAATATGTATTTTACATTTTTCCAATAAGTTGTCAATTAATGCCAAAAACACTACAAAACCCTGTACCAGTCACCTGAGCAGACACAGACCCCTCCACCCCGGGTGCAACGATAACCTACTGGTTATCAGGGGGATTTTCACCGGAAGGGTCTTCAGGGGGATCTTCCCCTGATCGGGCCTCAGGGTTTTCACCGGAAGAATTTTCAGGAGGGTTTTCACCATAAGAGGTTCCACTAGTATTTTTACCTGAAAGGGTCTCAGATGGATTTTCTCCGGAAGGGTCTTCAAAAGGATTTTCATCGGAAGAACCGACAAGTTCCGGCTCTTTCTTATTGTTATTCACTGCCATGTTAAACAATTTCTTTACGCCATTTATGTAAGTGTCGATATTCATTATAGAAGAATCATTGACAGCTTTATAAGTCAAAAATATCCCTATCGGCAGGAGTATAATGCTTGATATCCACATTCCGGGAAACGCGAGGATTACATTTTCCCTTATAAATTTTTCTGCCGAAACATCAATGACATAGTAAAAAATGAAAAAGAGTACAGAGACAACAACAGGCATTCCCAGTCCCCCTTTCCTTATAATTGCCCCCAGGGGCGCTCCGATAAAAAAGAAAATAAAGCAGGCAAAGGACAATGTAAACTTACGCTGCCATTCCATTTCATGACGCCTCATATATCTTATATTCCAGTCAATGCTGGTCCTGCTTGAGCTTATCTGGCTGCGCGCACTCCGGGCCTGGGTCAGAGCATGTTCATACGCACCCGCCTTTTGATATTCGGGTATGGTATCCTCGACTGCCACAATATCAAAAGGCTCCCTTTTTCCCAGCTTTTCAGGGTCAGTACTTCCCGAATAGCCAGGTTCATGCCTTATAATGTTAGTACGAAGCATCCGGGTTACATAACTGTCAGCCAGCCTTGATATATGATTATACAATGAATCTCTGTAATACTCCAGCTGGCTCAGGTTCATCATCTGATAATTCTGCCTGAAGAGATCCTCGTCAGTTCGTTCGAGAGCAAATCCGCTTAGGTCCATTATAATAACCTGCTCATCAAACTCATCTCTACGGTGCGGAAAGGTAGGATCCGGGCCGAGTGATTGCATATCCTCCATCTCAATATAATTGTGCCCATTGTATAAGGTGGTCACAAGGTGCGATTTATCTTCGGTCATTCTCATCAGGCCCGAGTCGGCAACAGTCACATGCTTATTACCATCCTCCGAGGTATGGTCATATATCATAACATCGTATAGCATATTTGTATGGTAATTCCTCTCGGATATTTTAATGCTGTAACCATCTATATCATTGTAAAACACCCCTTCGCGGATCTGCAACTCAGGCCTCTTCTGCTGAATATCATAAAGAAGCGATCGCATTTTGAGGTTTGCATGTGGCAATACATTATTGGAAAAGAAAAAGGCGCTGCCACTGATAATTATTATCAGTATAATAAGGGGCATCATTATTTTGTGAAGAGGAATACCGGCAGACTTAAGTGCTGTAAGTTCGGAATATTCGCCCATGTTCCCGAATGTCATAATCGAAGCAAGCAATATTGCAAGCGGAAGAGCCATGGGAACAAGTCCGGCTGTCGTATATATAAGCAATTCGGCAATAACGGTAAACTCCAGCCCTTTCCCCACCAAATCATCTATGTATTTCCACAGAAACTGCATCAGAAGCAGGAAAAGGGTAATACAAAAAGTCGCCGCCATGGGGGCGATATATGACTTAATTACAAATAAATGTAACTTCTTCACTTCGAAAAATATTTACTTGTTTCACAGGCGTTATTAAAAACGCTTAAACCACCATGTTATTATTTAGAAAGAAAGGGGAAAGCGGATCACAGGCCCATTACATGCTTCAGTTTGGCAACCTGTGAATCCCATAGCTCCTTTGAGTCTTCAACATCCTCTTCATTTGCAAAATCGGTAATCTCAAGTGCCACATCACCGGTGAGCTCATGCTGATTTATTTTGAATTCAAAGAAAGAGTCTTCCTGTTCACCGTTCAACCAGCGGAACCGTATATACTTGTTTTCTTTGCTGCTTACCATTTCAGCCTGTTCCTCCACACCTTCCCATATAAAAGTAAAAATATTTGCTTTCACGTTCACATCATCGGCAAACCATTCGGAAAGGCCCGAAGGTGTGCTCAGTTGCTTGAACAAAACCGAGGGAGAGGAGTTAATAGTGTATTCCAGCTTGAGTTTTTGCATTATCTTACAAGTGTTAATCAATTAAAAAAACTGTTGCCCAATAATGGGTATTAAAATATCCCCGGCATTCCAAATGCAATATAATCAAAAAAATAACATGCAAAAATATTCTTTTTAAAACTTTCGCGCTCTGTTTGGTATAATATGTAACAGTGCCCGGTTCATTCCATGTACCTCGTTTTATGTCATCCTGCCACGTTCATTCCGTGCCCCTTTTATTATATCGCCCAGCTCACCTCATTCCATACACCACATATTACCTCACCCTTCTCAGGAAACAAGTTTGGATATATCATTTTGCGACTGAGAAGGTTTTCTGAAAAAATTTTGTCATATTGCCTGTATATAATTTTACGATAAAACGATATGAAAAAATTACTCTTATTTGCTGTTTGTACAGCTATGACCTTGGTGATCACTGCCCAGAAAACATCCTTTACCCCCGCTGATGCAATAAACGTCCTCTCCTTTTCCGTGAGCGATATTACCTGTGACGGAGATATTATTGCAGGTCTTTCCTCAACAAGGCGCGACAGATTTGATGTTGACCACTCGAGATTCAGAGACCCCTCATATGTCAGTCCATCAACTGCCAGGTTAATACTACTGGACACCAACACCGGCGAGAAAACCCCTGTTTTTGACCGGCCGGGTATCTTTCGCAATATCAAATGGTCGCCTGACGGCAAAAGCCTTGCCTTCCTCAAATATGAAAACGGCAGGTTCCGTCTCAACATCTATGATATTGAGCGAAACAGCGTTCGCCGGCTTAACCTCAAAACCGAAAGGGAGATCGCCTCAAACTCCATATTAATATGGACACCCGACAGTGAAGGCATAATCCTATCCTTCCGCGACAAAGGGTGGCAGGAAAAGGCAGATTCAATGTATACCGAAGCAACCGCCGGTCCCATAACCGTTTATGATTCAAAAAGGCCATTTCTCAAATGGGATGAAATAAGAAACTACAACTCGCTCAATATGGTTGGTCTGGTTGACACCGCAAACAGCGAGGTTGCATGGCTGCTGGAAGAAAACAACTACAGCGGCATTCGTTTGTCAGATAATGGTGAGCTGCTGTCGTTCATTTCAACTTACCCCCAAAAGACATCATATGACAACACCCCCGGTGCTGAATACGAGATGCAGTTTATCAGAATTGATGAGGCCGAAAAGAAGGAAGAGTTGATTGAAAGAAGCCAGGAGCGGGTGAATGTCACCTGGAATCCCGATAATGATATCTACGCCTCAGTTGACACGGCAAGGATAGTCCTGCGTTCCCTGTACGAAAAGGAGCCGCAGGTTCTCACAAGCGACACCGTGGAGGTAATCGGCGATGACACCACTCAGGTGGAGCTGAGCATTAACAGGTGGAGCCCGGACGGCAGCAAAATACTTGCCTCATCCGAGGGAGGCTACTGGCTGGCAGATGTTGAAAGCGGGGAGTTGGAGAATGTTTACCGTTTCCCTGAAGACCGTGACGAGGCTCCCGCCATCAGGGTAACCGACTGGAGTCCGGACGGCAGGCTTCTTTATATGACCTGGTCGGCCAGGGACAAGTGGGAAAGAGGGCTTGTAAAGTATGATCTCGAAAGCCAGGAGATGACAAGGCTTTTAATTGACAGCAACCTATACTCACAATGGCATCTGACCGAGCAGGGTGACAGGTTTATTTATCAGATGTCGGACGGCGACCTGCCCGGCGACTATTACATTGCAGACAGCGAGCTGAACAATATAAAAAGGCTAACCGACCTAAACCCTTGGATGCGTGACAAAAAGATCTCAAAAAGCCAGCTTGTAAACTATCGCGATGCAGACGGAAACGAGCTGTGGGGTATACTCTACTACCCCGTTGACTACGAGCCGGGAAAGAAATACCCCCTGGTTTGTGAGATTTATGAAAGCTTCTTCAGAAACGGATACAGAATGTCAATGCAGCTGCTGGCAAATGAAGGATACTTTGCATTCAGACCTTCGGTAAGCTTCACCCGCGGCTACCCCGATGAAGCCTGGATAAAGGGGATAACCTCAGGGATCAACAAGCTCATTGACGACGGACTGGTAGATGAGGACAGGATAGGTGTTCACGGAACCAGCTACGGGGGGTATGCCGCATCGCTGCTCATTACACAAACTGACAGGTTTGCGGCAGCAATAAATATCAGCGGGAAAGTCAACATTATCAGCTTCCTCGGTGACAGTCCCAAAATCGGGACAAGAAACTACAGGGCAGCCGAAAGAGGACAGGACAGGATCGGTGAGACATTATGGGAAGCACCCATGAAATATTTTGCCACGTCAGCAGTGCTGCATGCCGACAGGATAACCACCCCCCACCTTCTTTTGACAGGGGAAGGCGACTGGAATGTCCCCGCCGGCAATACCCGTGAGCTATACTACGCCTTGCGGAGGCTGGGAGAAGACGTTGTATGGGTTAACTACCATAACGGCGGACACGGGGCAGGAGCTGCAAGCGGTGAAAGCGATTTTCATGACCACTGGGAGAGAATATTCGGCTGGTATGACAAACACCTCAACAAAAATGATCAGTGACCGGCAAAATAAAAGGAGCACAGAGACGTACAAACTAAAGGGGAAAAAGAGCAAAAAATAGTCCCTCAAAAAAAATAAAAAATATTATATTTGCACCCGCAAACGAAAGCAGACATTGCCTGCACAGTATTTTAAAAGCAGGCATGTCAGATAAAATGGCGAGGTAGCTCAGGTGGTTAGAGCGCATGATTCATAATCATGAGGTCGGCGGTTCAAGCCCGCCTCTCGCTACGCTGACCAAAAACCACTTACAGAAATCATGCTGTAGGTGGTTTTTTATTTTATACACGCCTGAATACACACAAATAAAAATTTTACATATGAGGCAATAATTGTCTCTGCTATAATTTGCTCCATTGGCGAATTCTCCTATCAATACCAGCAGTCAGTTCGATATTGTTCTGATATACAACATTCTGGAATTAAGCTTTTAGTACGGAACTCAGCAAGTTTCTGGTTTTTTAGCGATGCAGCTTTGCTCATTGAAATGATTTCCTCTGAAAGAGCCCTGAACAGAAGCTGATCAAAGCGACTTGAGGTTTCTTTTCCAGCAAATTCATATGGTTCCTGAACTTTCCAGTTTAACTGCCTGATAAGAAAGAAAAGATTAGCCATATAGTTAGCTGAAATTATCCCAAGGTCTTTGCATCTGTATATAATAGCCTGAATTGAAATTCCGTATTTCTGCTTAAGCAATCCCAGTTCCTGTAATGAAATTTTACTCCGTTTTTTTCCTAATTCTTTTGACAATAATCTTTTGGGCAACAACATTGCTCCCGCGAACCGGTGACAATATTTTTCTGCAAGATTTTCATGTAAGCCGGTTAAAGGAAGTAAAAGGTGGCCTAATTCATGAAATGCGGTGAACCTCTTTCTGTCAACAGATTTAAGTTTTGCGGAATTCAACACAATAACAGGTATATTCCTTCCGCTGATAAATGAAAACAACCCATCAAACTGATCATCTGCATCTATCTCCAACACCTTAATATTATTATTTTCCAGTAATTCTAAAACATTAGCAATTGGTTCTTCACCCAAATGCCAATTTTTTCTTACTTTTTCGGAAAAATCCTCAATTTCCTCCACCGAACCAATTTCTTTGATTCCTTTTAGTGGGTTGACAAATCTATTTTTTATGCCGAGGATCTCCTCTATTTCAATATAGCGTGATAAAACATCTTTGCATATTTCAAGAATACGATTTTTCTCCTTGACGGTCAGTTTTGACATCTTCCTGAACTCAACAGGATCCAATTCAATAGTTATTTCTCGTGAAAAGAAATCAGGTCGCACGTCAAGTGCATCGCAAAGCAATCCAATCATCTCGCTATCAGGCTGTGCTTCACCCTTCTCATATTTATGCAGCGCCTGACGACTGATCCGGTTTCCAATCTTATCGGCAAGGGCCTGTAATGATAATCCATTCATCATTCTGGCCGATCGTAGCCTGTCTGCAAAGGTTTTATTCATCATTTCACGGTTTATTGTATATAAACAAATTTATGTTGACAAACTTACTATTTATATAAAAAGAAGAATTGTAAGAAATTTTTTATAAAATTTATTTTCAACACAATATGTTAATAAATTACATATGACGAGTTGACATATATAACGTTTGTGGTACTATTATTGTTGTTCTTTTGTAAAC
>Ga0207421_10000380_pt1 | contig 56790 bp, 50 predicted proteins | sample SodLakKL_010_SED_4_FD_187542 | JGI IMG/M metagenome (GOLD analysis project Ga0207421, IMG submission 187542) | Alkaline sediment microbial communities from Lake Tanatar, Kulunda Steppe, Russia - 8KL_010_SED (SPAdes) (version 2) | ecosystem: Environmental > Aquatic > Non-marine Saline and...
TTTCCCAATTAATTGCTTTTTATGAAGCGCAAAACTGGGTGGCAATGGCAATGCTTATTTTTATGTCCTATGCGATTTTCTCTCTAACGGTCTTTACAATTAAACGTCTACGGGAAATTAAAGGAGCCCGGGGAGCGAAAAAAGCATATAAAGAAGTGGAAGCTTAAAACTTCTGACAATTCTCTTGCGATTTTGTAAAATTCCGATTATAATGGAAACCAGGAAACTAAAAACAGTTTCATGGTTTCCGTTTTTATTGCTTGTATTTCAAAAACGATAAAGAGAAGGAGCTTGCCCATGGAGAAGAAGCGAAGTCAGGGAGAAACTGATGTAAGAGGGAGGATTTTGGATGCTGCTCTGTCAGCATTCAATGAAAAAGGGGCCAAATTCACCCTGGAGGACATCAGTAAGACCTTAAACATCAGTAAGAAAACCATCTATACCGTGTTCTCCGGAAAGAGGGAACTGATTGAAGAAATGATCAAGGAAGGATTCAGGGAAGTAAAAGCTGAAGAACTCCGGATCGTGGCGGATCCTCAATTAACAACGGTGGAGAAAATCCGCCAAATGGTGATCGTGATTCCCGAGAGGTATCAGACCATGGATTTTCGAAAGTTTTCAACCATTAAGGAAAGCTACCCCAAGCTTTATCGAAGGATTGAAGAACACATCGAACGGGAATGGGATCTCACCATTGAGCTGTTCCAAAAGGGAATGGATGAAGGGGTTTTAAGAAAGTTTCATATCCCTATAATAAAAACCATGATTGAAGCATCCATGGAACGGTTTCTTGAAAGAGACCATCAGGAAGAGTTTGACTATATTGAAGCCCTCGAAGCGATGATGGAGATTGTCATGGGGGGAATTGAAAAGGATGGTGGCGTTCAATGATGAAGCTTACTTTGCGGGAAAAAACCTCCTACGGAATCGGAGCAGTCAGTAAGGATCTTGTCTATTCTCTTGTTGCAGGATTTCTTATGTATTATTACAATGCGGTGCTGGGAATCTCAGCCACCTTTATCGGAGTTCTTTTTATGGCAGCCCGTCTTTTTGACGCCTTCAACGATCCCATTATGGGAGTGATCATCGACAAAACGAAAAGCCGTTTCGGGAAGTTTCGCCCATGGCTGATGATCGGAACCTTAATCAACGCCGTGGTGCTCTACTTTATGTTTTCCATTCCCACCCATTTAACCGGGAATGAACTGCTCATCTATGCATCCATTGCCTACATTATATGGGGAATCACCTACACAATTATGGACATTCCCTATTGGTCCATGATTCCCTCCATCACGGAGCATGGAAAGGACAGAGAAAACCTTTCAGTCATTGCAAGAAGCTCTGCAGGTCTGGGGTTTGCCATACCTGTGGCCCTCACCATGCTTTTGGTTCCCATTCTCGGAGACGGAAATGAACGGCTGGGCTTCAGCCGCTTTGCCGCCATTATTGCAGTGGTTTTCATTATCGGGATTACCATTACCAGCTTTAATGTAAAGGAGAAGGTGAAGTCGGGGCAGAAAAACGTGTCAGTGAAGGAAATGTTTTACGCTCTTATTCGAAATGATCAGGCTCTGGTTGTAGTGATCGCTATCGTGGTCTTTAATGCTTCTTTGTATCTCACCAATCAGCTGGCCATCTATTTTTTCCGGTTTGATATCGGCAATGCAGCCCTCTTTGGAATTTTCGGAACCATCGGTGGAGCAGCCCAGATCATCTCTATGCTTTTTATTCCTGCCTTGAGGAAGAAATTCAGTTCAAAATCCATCTTTATAGGAGGAATCTTCACCACCATTTTCGGTTACGGAATTCTCTTTACATTAGGGACCCTTAACATTACCAATATTGCTTTTTTAAGTGTTGCAGCGGTTATTATTTTTATCGGTTTTGGAATTGCAACGGTTCTCACCACTGTATTTCTTGCAAATTCTGTGGATTACGGGGAATGGAAGAATCAGCACCGAACAGAGAGTGTCATCTTCTCCCTTCAGACCTTTGTGGTGAAGCTTGCCTCCGCCTTTTCCGTGCTAATTGCAGGAGTGGGACTGGACCTGATCGGTCTCAATGTGGATGCGGCAGTGCAAACGGAATCCACCTTGCTGGGTCTACGTCTTATTATGGTGGTCCTTCCCATGATCGGTCTTTTGATTTCCATCCTGATTTTCACGAAGTTCTATCGATTATCCGAGGAGAAGCTGGATGAAATCTCTAAGGATCTGAAGGTTCGCTGGGAGGCGGAAGGAGCCCTAAAGGGAGGTGGAGGTTCTTGAGAAAGGAACTACTGATCGAATTTCAGGAGATCTTTGAACAATCTCCCGAATACCAGAGCTTTGCTCCGGGAAGGGTGAATCTCATCGGCGAGCATACGGATTACACGGGGGGATACGTATTTCCTGTAGCCCTTGATATCGGAACCTATGCCCTGGGACGAAAACGCCCGGATCGGATATTCCGTTTTTTCTCCATTAATGAACCGGAGCAGGGGATTGTTGAAATTGATGGAGACTGGGAGTATCGAAAAAATCATGAGTGGGCAAATTATCCCAAGGGAGTTGTCAGCATTCTCATGAATCACGGCTATGAAATGGATAAGGGAATGGATATTCTTTTTTACGGGAATCTTCCAAGAGGAGCGGGACTCTCTTCCTCCGCATCCATTGAATTGGCTGCGGCGGTTCTTCTCGATAAAGCATATGGATTTCATATTGAAAGGATAAAGCTTCTTTCCTGCTGCAGGGAGGCGGAAAACTCCTATGTGGGAGTCAACTGCGGAATTATGGATCAGTTTATTATCGGAATGGGGGAGAAAAACCGGGGACTTTTACTGAATACCGGAGATTTAACCTTTCAACAGATTCCCCTGCCCCTGGAGGAGTACCGGATTCTGATTATCAATTCCATGGTTCGCCGCAGTTTAACGGATTCCGGTTACAACCGCTGCATCGAGGAGGCAAAAGCCGGAGAAAAAGTACTAAAGGACCAGGGGATTCACCAGCTCAGGGACCTTACACCGGAGGATCTTCCTTTCGTGGAAAAAACCATCAATGATGCCGGCATCTATGGTCGGATTAAGCATATTATCACTGAAAATCATCGAACGACGGAAGGGGCTGAAAAACTGAGGGCAGTAGATTTTCAGGGCTTTGGGGAATTAATGCTGGAGAGTCACCAGTCCCTCAAGGAGGATTTTCAGGTCTCTATACCTCAGCTGGATACCCTGGTGCAGGACTCTGTAAATCTCGGTGCCCTGGGAGCCAGAATGACCGGAGCAGGTTTCGGAGGATGCATTGTTGCCATTGTACCGAGAACCGGTGTGGAGAACTTCAAGGAAGGAATCAGAAAGAACTACGAAAAGATCTATGGACTCACTCCTGAGATCTATCTTGTAAACAGCAGTGACGGTGCGAAATGTAAGAGTATCGAAAGTGAGGTGGAGAAGCGATGATCGAAAAAAGTGTACTTGCGTTAGCAGAATACGGCAGACATAAACGGTTTTATCCCGAGGAGGATTTCGTTTTTGTTATCAACCGGATTATAGAGATCCTGAAGATTGACAGTATTGACATGGATTTAAGAAGAGAAGCCATTCCTGATGAAGAGAAGAACCTTCAGTCAATCCTTAATTCGATTCTGGACTGGGCAGGGGAAAAGGGGCTTATGGAAGAAGATACCCCCACACACAGGGATCTATTAGATGCAAAATTGATGGGGGTATTATTGCCGAAGCCCTCGGAAGTGATCAACACCTTTAAGGAAAATGAAGAGCTCAGCCCGGTAAAAGCAACGGATGAATATTACCGGTTTTCCACCGATGCAAATTACATTCGAAAGGACAGAACGGATAAAAATCTTCACTGGACAACACCCTCAGACTATGGAGAAATTGAAATTACCATTAATCTCTCCAAGCCCGAGAAGGATCCGAAGATGATTGAAAAGGAGAAAAACTATCCTGCCTCAAGGTATCCTAAATGTGTTATTTGCAGAGAAAACGAGGGATATGCCGGGAGGATCAATCATCCTGCAAGACAGAATCTAAGACTGATTCCTCTTCCTTTAGAGGGTGAACGATGGTTTTTTCAATACTCCCCCTATCTTTACTATAAGGAACACAGTGTGATTTTATCCGAAGAGCATCGGCCTATGATCATCACTGAAAAGACGTTCCGACGGATGCTGCAGTTTCTGGAGCGTTTTCCCCATTACTTTATCGGCTCCAACGCAGATTTACCCATTGTTGGAGGAAGCATTCTTTCCCATGATCATTACCAGGGTGGACGATACGTTTTTCCGATGGAGAAAACCTGGGAAACCAGGGAATTTGTGAATCTTGACCATCCTCATGTACGGGCATATTGGATTAACTGGCCCTTATCAGCGATTCGCCTTCGGAGCGAAAATCAGGAGACCCTGGTGAACTGTGGAAATGAAATCCTGGAAGCCTGGAAAACCTTTGAGGATGAGGAAAGAGACATTCTCTCACATTCAGGCTCCACTCCCCACAATACAGTCACACCCATCGCTCGGAAAAAGGACAGACTCTACGAGCTTGATGTGGTTCTTCGAAATAACCGAACATCAGAGGAACACCCCGAGGGAATCTTTCATCCCCACAGTGAAATTCACGGTGTGAAAAAGGAAAATATCGGCCTGATCGAGGTGATGGGTCTTGCAATCCTGCCGCCGCGATTGAAGTCGGAGATGGAATTGATCGTCAGGCTCTTTGAGGGAGAAGATCTTTCACTGGAGGAGATCGATGAAATTGAAAAGCACCAGGAGATGATTCAAGAGCTTCAAATAGAGCTGGATGAAGTACTGAGGGAAGAATACCCCGACCGGACTCTCCTTTTCAGAGCTGTGGAGAATGCTATTGGAAAACGCTTTATTCATGGTCTTGAGCATGCAGGGGTTTTCAAGAAGACTCCCCATGGACAGGAAGGATTTCAACGGTTTATGACGATGCTTGGATGGAAGGAAAGGGATTCCCGATGAAAATACCAATGAACGACGGTTGGAGATTTACCGAAAAATTTCATGAAAATTTATTAAAGCCGGAGTTTGACGAAGAGACACTGAAGGAGGTCCGCCTTCCTCATACAGCTGTGGAAACTCCATTTAATTGTTTTGACGAATCGATTTATCAAAAGGTGATGGGATATCGCAAGGTCCTTCGCCCCGATTTTTCATGGAAGGGGAAAGCATTGAATCTCACCTTTGAAGGTGCCGCTCACAAGGCGGAGGTCTATTTGAACGGTCAGCTTCTTGGGATCCACAGGGGAGGCTACACGGCTTTTTCCATAGATCTTTCTCCCCACATTGTGTTTGGAAAGGAGAATATCCTTGGAGTGAAGCTGGACAGCAGAGAGACCCTTAATTTTCCACCCTTCGGTTATGTGATCGACTTTCTCACCTACGGAGGACTATACAGGGAGGCGTATCTGGAGGTTCTGCCGAAGATTCATGTGAAGGATGTGTTTGTGAGAACAGAAAATGTCCTTCAGGATGAAAAGACTGTGGTTGCCCAGGTTTCTCTCAGCGGGTTTGATGACGGAGAAATCGGGAAAGCTGGAAGTCATAAAGCCGGAACCCATGAAGCTGGAATCCCGGAGCCGATCAAAGCAACTTTTTCCCTCTATGATCTGAGGAGAGAGAAACGGCGGGAGATTGGAATGGGAAGCATCAGGGAGGAAATCAGCACACATACCTTCAACCTGAAGAATGTGGAGCTATGGGAGATTGATGATCCTGCTCTCTATACCTTCGAAGTTCGTCTTGAGGGGGGTAAGGAGATTCACGGGACGACATTCGGCTTTCGGGAAATCAGCTTTCAAAAAGAGGGTTTTTATTTAAACGGTGAGAAAGTGAAGCTTCGAGGGCTGAACCGTCATCAATCCTATCCCTATGTAGGCTATGCAATGCCCAAATCTCCCCAGATCCTCGATGCGGACATCCTGAAATATGAGCTGGGAGTCAATGCTGTAAGGACCTCCCATTATCCTCAATCAAAGCATTTTATCCGTCGCTGTGATGAAATCGGACTTCTGGTATTTACGGAAATACCCGGATGGCAGCATATCGGTGATGAACAGTGGAAAAAAGCTGCCTATGAGCAGGTAAAAGAGATGGTGGTCCAGTATCGTAACCATCCCAGTATTTTTATCTGGGGAGTGCGGATCAATGAATCTCCTGACGATCATGAGTTCTACAGTGAGACCAACCGTATAGCCAGGGAGCTGGATCCTGCCCGAGCAACGGGAGGGGTGCGCTATATCAAAAACAGTGAAATGCTGGAGGATGTCTATACCTATAACGATTTTTCCCACTCCGGGAAAAATCCCGGGATTGAAAAAAAGGGGAAAGTCACCCCGGAGAAAAATGCACCCTACTTTATTACTGAATACAACGGACATATGTACCCCACCAAAGCCTTCGATGATGAGTCACATCGTTTGAATCATGCCCTCAGGCATGCCCGGGTTTTGAATGACATCTACAAAGAGAAGGATGTGCTCGGAGGCTTCGGATGGGCCATGTTTGACTATAACACCCACAAGGATTTTGGAAGCGGTGACCGGATCTGCTATCATGGCGTGATGGATTTCTTTCGAAACAAAAAGCTGGCGGCGGAGGTTTATGCCTCTCAGCAGGAGAAGGATCCGATTCTTGCCATCAGCTCCAACATGGATGTGGGAGAATATCCGGGAAGCTTTCGGGGAGATCTCTATGCATTCACCAATGGTGATGAGGTACGTCTCTATAAAAACGATCAGTTTATTCAAAGTTTTACGAGAGAAAATACCGCTTATCCCGATCTGCCCAACGCTCCAATTGTCATTGATGATGTACTGGGGAATCGTCTGGAGGAGGAGACGGATTTGTCTCCGGGAAAAATCCGGGATCTGAAGGAAATCCTCCTGGCAGTTACAAAGTACGGACCGGCGAACCTTCCGCTGTCAATGAAATTTTTAGCTCTGAAGATGATGGTATTTCATAAAATGTCTGTGGAAGAAGTCGGCAGATATTATACCCGTTTCATCGGCGACTGGGGCCAGGAGGCCACCACTTACCATTTTGAAGCTATGAAAAATGGAAATTTCATGAGAAGTGTCGTGAAAAAGACCATGAAGCAGGTGGATCTTTCCCTGAATGCAGACCGGCACATTCTCCGGGAGGAAGGAACCTATGATGTAGCAACACTAAGGATTAAAGCACTTTGTGAAAATGGGAATCTGCTCTCCTACCTGAGTGAGCCTTTAATTGTGGAAACCGAAGGACCAATTGAAGTTATTGGTCCGAAAATCCTTACCTTACGGGGAGGAATGACAGGGACCTATATCAAATCCTTAGGGAAACCGGGAAATGGGAAAGTCACGATCCGACTGGACCATCGGGTGGTAAAAACCTTGAGTTTTACTGTTGAAATCGAAGAATGGGAAGAAGGAGGGGAAGCGGATGATTTCCTGCCATAACGGAGTATTCACTCTGAAAACGAAGAATACCTGCTATCTGTTTTTTCGCCGGCCATCGGGGCATCTTGAACATTTCCATTATGGAGAGATCATTGACACCGATGGACCCGACGCCCTTATGCAGAAAAACGAGTTTCTTCCGGGAAATGCAATCTCCTATTCGAAAGAGGATTCCCGGCTGAATCTGGAAAATCTGTGCCTGGAGATGAGCTCTTTAGGCAAAGGGGACATCCGGGAACCTTTTATTGGAGTAACCCTTGAGGACGGCAGTGAAAGCCTGGATTTCCTCTATGATCATCATGAGATTTATCAGGGAAAAAACGATTATGAAAGTCTGCCAAGCTCCTACGGATCGACGGATGAAGTGGAGACCCTCGTGGTGACTTTGAAGGATCGAAACAGCGATCTGAAACTGGAGCTTTTTTATCATGTCTACGAAACAGTCGATGTGATCACACGAAGCAGCCGGCTGATCAATTGCAGCGACTCATCGGTTATACTCAAGCGCTTACTGAGTGCGCAAATCGATTTTCCTCATCATCACTACAGCATGGTGACATTTCACGGTGCCTGGGCAAGGGAGATGGAAAAAACGGTTCAGCCCTGCCAATCGGGAAAACTGGTTAACAGCACCCTCGCAGGAGTTTCAAGCAACAGAGCAAATCCCTTTTTTATGATCAGTGGTCGGGAAACCACAGAGGAACATGGAGACTGTTATGGATTCAATCTTGTTTACAGTGGAAATCATTACAGCGTGGCGGAGGTCAGTCCCTACGGAAAGCTTCGTGTGGCAGCGGGAATGAATCCTGAGAGGTTTTCCATGAATCTTGGTCCCGGTGAAGCCTTTCAAAGTCCTGAGGCGGTGATGTCCTATTCAAAAGAAGGATTCACTGGCCTCAGTCATCAGATGCATGATTTTGTGCGAAGGCATATTGTTCGAGGCCAATGGCAGTGGAAGCAGCGTCCGGTGCTCTTTAACAGCTGGGAAGCCAGCTATTTCAAGATTAGTGAGAAAAAACTTTCAGGTCTGGCAAAGAAGGCAAAGGCAGTGGGAATCGAGCTTTTCGTTCTGGATGACGGATGGTTCGGAGAAAGGAAGAATGATGAAAGCTCTCTGGGAGATTGGCATGTGAACAAGAAGAAGCTTCCGGGAGGACTGAGGGGTCTTTCGGAGAAAATCAATGCCCTGGGGATGGATTTCGGCATCTGGGTGGAACCGGAGATGGTCAATGAAGACAGTGAATGCTATCGGAGGCATCCGGAATGGGCGGTGAGGATTCCGGAGAAGCATCATTCGGAAGGACGAAACCAGATGATTCTGGACCTTTCCAGACAAGAGGTGCAGGAGTATGTCATCGATGCAATGAGGAAAGTCTTCTCAAGTGGAAATATTCGATACGTTAAATGGGATATGAACCGGATCTTCTCCGATCATTTCTCTCCTGCTCGGTTTTCTGCTTCGGGGGAAATGGATCAAGGAAGTTTCTCTTATCGCTATATCCTTGGTCTTTATCGTATATTGGAGACTCTGGTGGCGGAATTCCCCCACATCCTTTTCGAAGGCTGTGCCTCGGGAGGAAACCGCTTCGATCTGGGAATCCTCTCCTATATGCCTCAAATCTGGGCCAGCGATAATACCGATGCCATCAGTCGATTAAGCATTCAGGAGGGGTACAGCTATGGATATCCTCTCTCCGTCATAGGAGCCCATGTGTCGGACTGTCCCAATCATCAAACCCTGAGGAATGTACCGGAAAAAACCCGTTATCATGTGGCCTGTTATGGTCTTTTGGGGTATGAATGCAATCTGGAGGATGCATCGAAGGAGCGGTTAAAAGAAATCAAAGAGGAAATCCGGGAATATAAAAAGTGGCGGGGAGTTTATCAGTTCGGAGATTTTTACCGAATACCCCATCCCGACGTAAAAAGCTGGATGGTGGTTGACAAGGAGAAAAAACGGGCTGTAGGTAGTATTTTTCAGACCTTAATGAAGGCCAACCGTCCGGATCTCATCTTTCGGGGGAAGGGTTTAATTCCCGATGAAACCTATCATTTTTACAACATCCCTATAACCCATAATGTCAAGACCTTCGGCAGCCTGATCAACACTGCATCACCGGTGCATATCAGGGATGGATCCCTGACCCAGGATCTTATTGCCAAATTCTATAGGCTGGAGGGAGAAAAAGAGGACTGCCGGATTCGAGGCAGTGTCATCTGTCATCGAGGCGTTTCTTTGAAGCAGGCTTTTATCGGTACCGGGTTTAACGAACATGTGCGGCTGTTCCAGGATTTTTCTTCAAGAACCTATTATATGGAAGCGGATTAAAGGAGGGGAAGTATGGCAATTTTAGTTACGGGAGGCGCAGGATATATCGGTAGTCACACAGTGAAATACTTACAGGAGCGGGATGAAGAGATTGTGGTGGTGGACAACCTTAAAAACGGCCACAGGGAAGCACTGGACGGAGTGAAGCTCTACCCCATCGATTTGAGAAATCAAGAGGTGCTGGACAGGGTATTTAAAGAGCATTCTATCAGTTCCGTCATTCATTTTGCCGCAAATTCTCTTGTGGGGGAGAGTATGGAGCATCCCTTTGAGTATTATCATAACAATCTTTACGGGACAATGAATCTTTTAAAAGCGATGAAGGAGAACGGCACATGTAAAATTGTATTCTCCTCAACAGCGGCGGTCTATGGAGAACCCGAGGAAACCCCTATAACGGAAAACTGTGGAACAGATCCCACTAATCCCTATGGCGAGACAAAGCTTGCCATGGAAAAAATGATGAAGTGGTTCGACCAGGCATACGGTATTCGTTATGTGTCCCTCCGTTACTTCAATGCCGCAGGGGCCCACTATACCGGACTGATCGGTGAGGCCCATGATCCTGAAACCCACCTTATTCCATTGATTCTTCAGGTGCCTTCCGGGAAGAGGGAGAAGATCTTCATCTTCGGTGATAATTATGATACGAATGACGGAACCTGCATCAGAGATTATATCCATGTGATGGACCTGGCATCGGCCCATGGGAAAGCCCTGGATTATCTGAGAAAAGGGAATTCTTCCAACATCTTTAATCTTGGTAACGGAAGGGGATACTCGGTGATGGAGGTCATCGAAAAAGCAAGAAAGGTGACTGAACATCCGATTCCTGCAGAAGTGGAAAAAAGACGGGCGGGGGACCCTGCAGTATTGGTGGCCTCTTCTGAAAAGGCGAAGAAAATCCTTGACTGGGAGCCCCGGTATGAGGATCTTCAAATGATTATAGAAGATGCCTGGCGGTGGCACAGAAATCATCCGAAGGGGTATTGAAGGAGAATAAGTTAAGTATTAAGAGAACGAATGATCTGTGATCCTCGGAACGAATCCCATGGGCTGGACGTCTATACTTCCATAGACTCGAAAATTTCGGGTGAACTGATTGATGGGAGAGGTGGAAGTATGAAACGAAAAAGATCCGTAACGATCATAATGATTCTCATCCTGATTTTACTCCCTGCGGAAATCTTTGCTGCCTCAGAGGTCATTCGAAGAGGCAACGGAGATGAACGAACAGTGGCATTAACCTTTGATGACGGTTATGATGGAAAAATTACTGCAGAGGTGCTGGATATTCTTCAAGAGTATAATGTTCCTGCAACCTTCTTCCTGAACGGTGAAGCAATCTACAAACATCCCGAAGTGATGAAGCGTGTGACCGATGAGGGTCATGAGCTTGCCAACGACTCCCATACCCATGCCAGATTTACAGAGCTCACTCCGAAAGAGCTCTTTAAGGAAGTTAGTTTGGCGGAAAAGGCAGCAAAGGAAATAACAGGGAAGCCCATGAGCCGCCTCTTTCGTGTACCCTTCGGAGCATTTAACCAGGAAGTTTTGAATCTGTTGGGAGAAGCAGGCTATCCCTATACCATTCAGTGGACAATCGACCCCAGAGACTGGGAAGCACCATCTCCGAAGATTATTCATGATCGGATTATGAAAGAGATGGTACCGGGAGCAATTGTTGTGCTTCATGTCAATCATCAGGCCATAAACACTCCTGCTGCTCTACCCATGGTCATCGAAAGTCTTATAGAAGAAGGATACGAGTTCGTGACTGTATCTGAGATGATTTTTGGTGGAGAAATCGGCGGAGTCCATGTTGTAAAGCAAGGTGAATCTCTTCGAAGTATTGCAGAAGAGTATGGTGTAAGCGTTAATCGTCTCACCGTGATGAACTCTATTGAAGATCCGAATACGATTTATGTTGGCCAGGAGCTCTTACTTCCTAAAACGCAGAAGAGTGAGCCGAAAACCGAACCCAAACCCAAACCGGAGAATGACCCTGACACTGAACCGGATCCTGAGTCTGAAAAAGATCAGGGATCGAACTCCCGTTTTGTGATGCGGCCGGAAAAAACTTCGAGACTGCAGTTAACATGGGAACAGATTCTGGAAAGACGATAGCCTTCGAATAAAAAGTCAATAAAGAAACCGTCTAAAGCTGGAACTCGTTGTATCCTTTAGACGGTTTCTTTTGTCGAAAAAAGGGTTTTTGTCGATCGGTATGGAACTAATAATAAAATGGACCAATACCATGATGGAAAATGAAAATTACATGGAAGAATGCGATGTAATGCAGGAGGAGGGATGATCAATATGCTGGGTGCAATTGTTGGAGATATTGTAGGATCGCGATTTGAACGAAGAGAGCATAAGTCCAAGGATTTTGAGCTGTTTGCAAGGGAGTGTTCCGTCACCGATGACACTGTTCTGACCCTGGCTGTGGGAAAAAGCTTGATGGAATGGGAAAAGGGAAGAAAAGAAACCGAAGACTCAATGGAAATAGAATGGACAGAAGAGGATCTTGGTAAACTGGAGGAACTCACAGTGTATTATCTGAAGAATATTGGTCGAAAATATCCCTACTGCGGTTATGGCGGACGATTTATTAAATGGCTCTTCAGTGATGATTCGAAACCCTACTTCAGCTTTGGAAACGGTGCAGCCATGAGAGTCAGCTCTGTGGCATATCTTGCAAAATCCGTGGAGGAGGTTCGCTTGTTATCAAAGGCAGTGACGGGAGTCACTCATAATCACAAGGAAGGCCTAAAGGGTGCTGAAGCAGTGGCAATGGCAATATTTCTTGCTCGAAAAGGTGTTCAAAAGACTGAAATCCGCTCAACAATCCATAATGAGTATTATCCATTGGATTTTACCATCGACGAGATCCGAGAGGAATACGGCTTTGATGCCACCTGTCAGAACTCCGTTCCTCAATCGATTCAGTGCTTTCTTGAAGGAACCTCCTTTGAAGATGCGATTCGAACAGCGGTCTCTTTAGGAGGAGACAGTGATACCATCGCAGCAATTGCAGGGTCCATCGCAGAAGCTTACTATGGCGTTCCGGAATCGATCAGGATAAGAGCACTGGAGTACTTGGATCGTCATCAAACAGAGTTTTATCGGGAGTGGGTAACATTTTTGAGCTCTGAATAACGGGGAGGAACTTATCATGTTTTACTATAAACTTGAAAAAGACATTGAGATGCGGATTTTGGATGTGCAACATGCAAAAGAGATGTATCAGTTAACGGATGCCTGCAGAGAACATCTGCGGGAATGGCTCCCCTGGGTGGATGGAACCAAGGGACCGGAGAATTCAAGGGAGTTTATCACATTTACAAAAAAACAGTTTGCCAATAATCAAGGCTTCCATGCAGGAATCTGGGTTCAGGGAAAATTTGCAGGCGTAATCGGTTATCATAAGATTGATTGGATCAGCCGATCCACAGCCCTCGGCTATTGGCTCGCCCCCGAGTATCAAGGAAAGGGGATTATGACAAAAGCGGTAAAGATTTTTACAGAGTATGCAATTAAAGATCTAATGCTGAACCGTGTAGAAATCCGGTGTGCGGAGGGAAACCTTAAGAGCCGGGGAATTCCCGAACGTCTTGGATATAAAAAAGAAGGTATGATTCGAGAAGCGGAATGGCTATACGATCATTACGTGGATCACATTGTTTATGGAATGCTAAGGAGAGATTGGAAATAAAAAAGAGGTTGAAACCGGGATTTTCCGTTTCAACCTCTTTTTATTTTTTTATTCGATAAGATCCCGTACATCCACAACATCTCCATTTTCGAATTTTCCTTCGAGGAGAAGATTACGAACTACTTCAGCCACCTGTTCGGGGGTAAGAAGCTTGCCTTGCGTCTTGTAGTCTTTAAATTTTTCCACTTCAATAAAATTTTTCTTATCGGTGCCCCGGATTTCCTCCTGCATTGTTGTATCCATGATGGCAGGGGCAAGAGCAAGGATTTTGACAGGGTGCTTTCGCTCCTCCTGTTCAATCCCCACAGATTGAGTGAAAAGATTGACTCCGGCTTTTGAGGCACAGTAATTAGACCATCCGTAATGTGGTTTGCTTCCTGCACCGGAGGAGATATTTATGACCGTTTTTTCGCCGACAAACTCTTTCGTTCTTGAAATAAATTCGGAGGTAAGGATAAGAGGCGCTGCCAGATTCACATGGAGATTTGATAAAATTTCGCTGTCCCGACATTCCTCCAGGGGCTTGATGGGGGAAAGGATCCCGGCATTATTTATGAGCGAAATGGATTCCGCATGCTTTAAGTCAATCGAGGAAAAAATATTGAACATCAGGTTCCGAAGTCCCTGAAGATTTGAAAGGTTATAGGGTAAATAGTCAAATTTCCCTTCATGTACTTTTGCATAGTCCTTCAGTTCATTATTGACAGTCCGTGAGATGCAAAAAACATGATGACCTTTTTGTATTAGGGCTTTTGCAATTGCTTTTCCCAATCCCCGTGATGTTCCTGTAATAATAAAATAACGCATACTGATCACTCCTCATCAATTTCATTATCATCTTTGTCTTACTACTATTGTACCCTTTATCCCGAGAGGATGAAACAAAAATTTTCAGTTATTGAGAAATCGGAGCAAACGGAATGCACATTAAACACCACAGAGAAGGCTTAAAATCATGCAACAAATAAGAATTTTTATCAGAGTTACATGGTTCTTATTTTGGTTTTTATGGAATATATAGGTACTTAATGATAAACACCCTACAAGATTTAGCCCCATAAAAAACCTTTATGCAAACCCGGTTTACAACGAAAATTTCACTTTATATAATAAGGGTAAAATCAGGTGTATATCCAATTATTCAATCTGCTGTCAAGGACTTCTTTGGGAAGTTCTTTGATATAGATGCTGGGACAAAGTCTAGACAACCAGTTCTCAAAATAAAGATGAAGGAGGTAAAATCATGAGAGTAAGAAGGATTGCAGTAATTCTACTGGCAGCTGTTATGATTTTGACGATGGGACTAGCCGGATGTGCTGATCCTGAAGACCCTGATGACATTAATGATGAGAACGACGTGAATGATGAACCGGTCGACGATCCGGGTGAACCACAGGAAGGAGGAGTTGTTACCAGAGGAATCTGGTCTTCCCCTGCGGGAGTTTTTCATCCTCAGCTTTACACTGACGCTTATGATGCAATGACCATTGACATTGTTTTTGACGGACTGTTAAGTTATGATCCCTTCGAGGAAGAGTATGTGCCGAACCTGGCAGAAGACTTTGAAATGTCCGATGATAACTTAACAATGAAATTCACCTTAAGAGAAGATGTATACTGGCATGACGGAGAACCCTTTACCATGGATGACGTGGTTCATTCCTTTGAGTTTGTTGCGGACCCTGAATACACAGGAGTAAGATTTCCCAACATTCAGCAAATAGAAGGAGTGGAAGCATATCGTGATGGTGAAGCTGATGAAATAAGCGGAATCAATGTGATTAACGACCGCGAGCTGGAAATCACACTACAGGATGTTTACGCGCCGGCCCTCGGTGATGTAGGAGCTTTTGTAATTTCCCCTGCACATATCTGGGAAGATGTTGATGTTGCAGGAGCCGCAGAAAGAAGAGACTTATTGGAGAATCCAGTAGGTACAGGACCGTTTATGATGGATGAGTTTGCAAGAGATGAATACGTGCGATTGGTCCGATATGAAGATTATCATCGAGGCAGTCCATATCTTGATGGTATTACACTTGAGGTTACAGGACAGGATACGGCACAGGCCAGACTTGCCACAGGAGATCTTGATTTTATGGACGTATCCGAGATGTCCGAGGATCAGGTCGCTTTCTTTGAAGATCAGGGAATTGTGGTTGAAGAGGTGATGACGGACGGTTATCAGCATATGATCATGAACAACCGTGTGGAACCCTTTGATGATGTCAATATTCGTCAAGCTGTTGCTTATACCTTGGATCGAGCTGGCTTCGTGGAGTACATTCTGGAAGGGTACGGAGAAGTTGCCCATGCTCCATTGGCACCATTCGCCTGGGCATATCCCGATATGGATGCACTGAATACCTATGGCGACGGTCCGGATGATACCCGAGATGAGGCCATTGAAAATGCTATAGCTAAATTTGAAGAGGCCGGCTGGAGCTATGATGACGGAACCATGTATGATGAAAACGGAGACCCTGTGGAACTTACGCTAAAGTACCCTACAGGAAATGTCCCGCGGGAAGAATCCGCACTGATCTGGCAGGATAATTTCAGTGAAGTGGGAATTGATCTTGAATTGAGAAGCATGGATTTTGACACCTTAGCATCTAATTATGTCGATGAGCGGGACTTTAAGCTGGCTCTGATGGGCTGGTCTTTAATACCTGACCCGAACCCTTATGGAATCTGGCACTCCGATCAGGATTTCCCCGGAGGATTTAACCAACCGGGATTCGTCAATGAACGGAACGACGAGTTGATCGAAGAAGGTATTCGATACATTGATGAAGAAGAACGTAAACCGATCTACCAGGAATGGGGAGAACTGATGAACGAAAAAGTACCCGGTCTTCCCTTATATCACATGATTGAAGGAAGAGCATATCGGCCTGAATTCCAAGGTCATAGCTTCCATCCCTTCACCGATTATCATGATGTCCACGAGTGGTATTTAGACGAATAATAATACCATATGATCTGTCAGATAATTGATCGTCTTCGGACGATCAATTATCTTTAATAAACCGATTGTTGATTAAGGAGGGGAGCTGTTATGAAAAAATACCTGATTCGAAGAATTCTTATACTAATTCCCATTCTCATCGGGGTCTCGATGATTATTTTTGCATTGATCGAAGCGATGCCCGGGGATCCCTACTCGGATATGATTGATCCCACGGTCCCTCCGGATTTAATTGAGGAAAGGTTAGAGGCAATGGGGTACTTTGATCCATTACCGGTACGGTATGTACGATGGCTGGGAAGAACCCTGCGCTTTGACTTTGGTTATTCCACAAACTACGGCGCACCGGTTTCAGTGATTATGCTCAACCGATTGCCGAACACTCTAATTTTAGGAGGTTTTGCCCTTCTGTTTTCAACGATTGTTGCCATACCTCTGGGGATCATATCCTCTACCAGACAATATTCTGTTGTGGATTACATCGTAACTGTTTTTGCTTTTATCGGACTGTCGATTCCGGCTTTTTTCTTCGGGTTGCTGATGATCCGGTACCTTGCCTTTGAACTGGGATGGTTTCCTATTGCAGGTACGGGAGCAGGTGCCGGCTATGAAGGGGTCAGAATGCTTCTTCACCGGGCCCATCACCTGGTTTTACCGGTAGTTGTTCTGTCCTTGCTCAGCTTGGCAAGTTTAATGCGTTATACCCGATCAAGCATGTTGGAAGTCATAAAGCAGGACTATATACGAACCGCCAGATCCAAAGGAATTAAAGAAAAAGTGATCATTTACAGACATGCGCTGAAAAATGCTTTAATACCGGTAGTGACGGTATTGACAATGATGCTTCCCTCTCTGGTATCCGGAGCGGTATTGACGGAAACAGTATTCTCATGGCCTGGAATGGGAACACTTATGATTGATGCAATAGACAATGATGACTACCCGCTTCTGATGGGAATTACCATGATGTTAGCGATTATTATCGTATTCGCTAATCTCTTGGCAGATATATTGTATGCATGGATCGATCCGCGAATCAAATATGATTAGTCAACTGAAAGCATCAGTAAGGGAGGGGACAATCGATGAAAAAAAATGAAGTAGAAGGTCTATCACCTTGGAAAATCGCTAAGCGCCGTTTTGTGAAAAACAAGCTGGCGGTCTTGGGACTGATCTTGCTGGGGGTAATTACCCTGGGTGCGGTGTTCGGTCCAATGCTGACGCCCTATGAGGCACATGAACAGCAAATGATGATGCGTAATCAGGGGCCCCAGGGTGATAACTTATTAGGTTTCGACAGCACCGGCAGAGATATTCTCACACGGGTCCTTCATGGAGGAAGAGTATCTTTGGCTGTGGGTATCGTAGCCACCTCAGTGGCAACAATTATCGGAGTCGTTCTTGGTTCTATTGCAGGGTTTTATGGTGGCATCAGAGACGGAGTGATCATGCGTCTTGTAGATATTGTCATGAGTTTTCCGTTTTTCATTATTGCCGCTGTGGCTTCCGCAGCCTTCGGACCCACGGTTTTTAATACGATGCTCATCATCGGCCTGATTAACTGGACACTGATTGCCCGTGTTGTACGGGCGGAAATTCTGTCCTTGAAAGAACAGGAGTTTGTGGAGGCTTCCAGGGCCTTGGGTTTGGATAATCTGGAGATCATTCGAATCCATCTGATCCCGAATGTTATGGCTCCCATCATTGTATACTCCACATTAACGATTGCATCAGCAATTTTGATTGAAGCAGGACTCAGTTTTATCGGACTTGGCGTAAGTCCTCCGACACCCACTTGGGGAAATATGCTGGAGGCGGCAAGAAGCTTAACAACCATTCAAAATTACTGGTGGCAATGGATTCCGCCGGGATTAATGATCTTTTTCACAGTGCTTTCCATCAATTTTGTAGGAGACGGACTTCGTGATGCTCTGGATCCTAAGCTCAAGGAATAGGAGGTGCAACGATGGAAGATATCACCTTAAAGGCGCAGGGAATAAAAACAAGCTTTCAGACTTCCGAGGGGAAAGTGGTTGCGGTGAATGATGTGGACATAACCATCAGAGAGGGTAAAATCCTTGGCGTCGTGGGAGAGTCCGGTTGCGGAAAAACGGTAACCGCTTTATCGATTATGAGATTGGTTCCTGAACCCAACGGAAAAATCGAGGAAGGACGTATTGAGTTTATGGGGAAGAATCTTTTAGAACTCTCAAGCGAAGAAATGAGAAAGCTCAGAGGTGCTGAAATCTCAATGATTTTTCAAGAACCTATGACCGCATTGAATCCGGTTTTTAGCATTGGTTACCAAATGAAAGAGATGTTAAAACTCCATAGGGGAATGACTGACGAGCAGGCAACCGAAAGAGCCATCGAACTGATTGACATGGTTGGGATACCCAGAGCCGAGAAAGTGATTAAAGAATATCCCCATCAGTTAAGCGGAGGAATGCGGCAACGGGTAATGATTGCCATGGCCTTAAGCTGCGATCCGAAGTTTATGATTGCTGATGAACCCACAACCGCATTGGATGTGACAATACAGGCTCAGGTTTTAGAACTGATGAAGGATTTGAATGAGAAGATGGGCACAGCGATTATGTTTATCACCCATGATTTAGGGGTGATTGCGGAAATGGCGGATGATGTTGTTGTCATGTATGCGGGAAAAGTTGTAGAGGAAAGCAATGCAATTTCTTTGTTTCATGAGCCTAAGCATCCCTATACCATGGGATTACTGAGATCCCGGCCTGACATGCTGGAAGAAGGGGAGGAACTCCAGTCCATAAAAGGAATGGTTCCAAGTCTTCTTCGGATGCCTGAGGGCTGTCCTTTCAATCCCCGATGCGAACATCGAATGGATATCTGCGTCAAAGAGATGCCGCAACTGATTGAAGTGAAGCCCGGACATAAGACCCGATGCTGGCTCTATGACGATAAAGGAGGGAAATAAATGGAGAATCATCTAGTGGAAGTTGAAGGATTAAAAAAATACTTTCCCATTAAAGAGGGAGTGTTCTCCAGAACAGTCGGATATGTAAAGGCTGTTGATGACGTCTCCTTTAGCATAAAGAAGGGCGAAATTTTTGGGCTGGTGGGTGAATCCGGCTGTGGCAAAACAACGGTAGGACGGACCCTCCTCAGCCTTTTAGAGCCTACGGAAGGGCTGGTGAAATTTGAACAGGAAACTCTTTATAATACGGAGACGGGGGAAAAAATAAAGAAAAGTGATCTCCAAAAACTTCGCAAAGAAATGCAAATCATTTTTCAGGATCCCTATGCCAGCTTAGATCCACGAATGAATGTGGGAATGATTGTATCTGAAGGACTTCGGAAACATAAGCTTGTGAAGAGTAAAAAGGAAGCCGTCGATAAATCCAAAGAGCTCTTGGAACTGTGCGGTTTGGAAGGGGGCAATGTTCATAAATACCCTCATGAGTTCAGCGGAGGTCAGCGGCAGCGTATCGGTATCGCAAGGGCACTGGCATTGGAACCGAAATTTCTTGTTGCCGATGAGCCAATTGCGGCGCTGGATGTTTCAATTCAGGCGCAGGTATTAAGGCTGATGTCCAATTTAAAGGACAGGCTGGGTTTGACGTACCTGTTTATTTCCCATGACTTAAGTGTTATTCGCTATTTCTGTGACCGTGTAGCGGTAATGTATCTTGGATCCTTTGTTGAAAAGGCATCAACAAAGAAGTTATATCACAATCCTCTGCATCCCTACACAAAATCGCTCCTGTCCGCAGCGCCCAAGTCGGATCCCGCAGTAAAGAAAAAAAGGAAAGTAATAAAAGGGGATGTGCCCAGCCCTGCAGATCCCCCTGAAGGGTGTAAATTTCATACCCGGTGCACATATGCCGAAGAACATTGCAAAAAGGAGCGGCCGGTTTTGAGGGAAGTGCAGCCTGAGCACTACGTCAGCTGCCATTTTGTCGAAAAAATCAATTCATTATAATCGGACACTTTCTCTATCCTGTTAATAGAGGCTTATATTTTCACAAGGAAAATAAAACCACTGAACCATAAGTTTCCACTAGGATTCTTCAGTGGTTTTTTTAATGGAAAAACAGAAAAAAAAGAGGAGTTGTCAGAAGATTTGTAGAATTATTCAAAGGAACATCTTTTGCATCCAAAATTCCCGGAGGTGACAAAATGGTAAAAAATTATGTGATCGACACCAATGTCATGATTCATGACCCCTATTTTATGTACCAGTTTGAGGAAAATGAAATCATCATCCCCTTAGTAACACTCGAAGAGCTGGACGGTTTAAAAAAAGCCGAAGGTGTTGTGGGCTATCATGCGCGTAAAGTGCTGAATGAGCTTGCAAGCATACGAGAGGAAGGGGATCTTTTACGGGGAATTCCCCTGCCATCCGGTGGAAGTATCCGGGTGGAGACCAATTATGTGGATGTAATGAACCTGCCCACCGACATGGATCCGAAGAAAAACGATAACCGTATTCTGTCAGTGGTAAAGGGAATTGCTGAAAGGGAAAAAGAAAAGCCGACGATTTTAGTGACAAAGGACATGTGCATGACTGTCAAAGCAGACGCTTTGGGCATCAAAGTAGAAGACTATGAAACCGATAAAATCTCTACGGATGATCTCTATCAGGGATATCAGGAGATGTACCTGCCATCAAAGCTGATTGACGAAATGTATCAGGGGGGAATTTCTGTGGAGGATCTTCCCGAAGAGAGAGGAGACCTCTACCCTAATCAGTTCATCCATTTTAAAAGCCATGACCAAATGGGTCATGAGAGCATCGGAAAAGTACAGAACGGGAAGGTCGTACCTCTGGAATATACAGGAGAATATACCTGGGGCCTGAAGCCCCTCAATATGGAGCAGACCATGGCCATGGAGCTGCTTCATGATCCCAAAGTTTCCTTCCTCAGTATCATCGGTGGTGCGGGAAGCGGAAAGACCATCTTAAGCATTGCCTATGCTCTCCAAAGCGTGCTGGAGAATAACCGGTTTCGAAAAATCATCATTGTTCGTCCCGTGGTTCCCGCAGGCCATGACATCGGCTATCTGCCCGGAGAGGAAAAGGAAAAGTTAAAGCCCTGGATGCAGGCCTTTTACGATGCCATAGATAACCTTTTTGATGCGAAACAGAAGGAGGAAAAGCAGGAGCGCTGGAAGAAGGATTTTCATGGAGGGAAGCCGACCTTTAACGTGGATCATTTCATACAAACCTACATGGAAGCAGGAATCATTGAAATGAAAACCTTTAATTATATGCGGGGCCGAACTCTTTCCAACGCTCTTGTCATTGTGGATGAAGCCCAGGAGACCACTCCCCATCTCGCAAAGCTCATGCTTACAAGGGCGGGGGAAGGGACAAAGTTTCTCTTTTTAGGAGACCCCTCCGATAATCAGATTGACAATGTTTTGGTGGATTCCAAGTCCAACGGTCTCGTCTATACCGTGGACCGGATGAAGAAGTTTGAGATTACCGGGCATATCACCTTAAACCAGGTTGAGCGAAGTCCTCTGGCAAAAATCGCAGAAATGGGAATGTAAGCGAAAAACAAACAATAAAACATAAAATCAACTTAACCGCTATGAAATCCTGCTCATCCGTTGACCATAGCGGTTTTTTGTGATGTTTAAGTAATCGATAAAAGGATAAATATCCTGTATACTCTGAATTTATCAATTTTGCAGCAGCAGATCCTCAATGAAGATTCAGAGAAAGAAGGAGGAAGAACAATGTCAGCACTTTTTACAGAAGGAACACTAAAGAACTTAACGGTAAAAAACCGTATCGTTATGGCACCGATGTGCATGTATAGCTCTGATGGTGAAGGGTTGGTAAAGGACTTTCATCGGATCCATTATGGATCCAGGGCAATCGGGGGCGTGGGATTGATCATACTGGAGGCAACCGCTGTGGAAAAACGGGGACGAATATCCGCAGAGGATCTCGGGATTTGGTCCGATGACCATATTGCCCCACTAAAAGAGCTTGTTGACATGATCCATGAGTTCGGAGGAAAAGCAGGAATTCAGCTGGGCCATGCCGGAAGAAAATGCAGCGTGGAACCGGAAGAAATCATCAGTGCCTCGGGGATTGCCTTCAGCGAAGATTATCAGACACCAACGGAGATGACAAAAGAGACCATTAAAGAAGTGACAGAGGCTTTTTCAAAAGCTGCGGATCGTTCAGAAAAAGCGGGCTTTGATACCATCGAAATCCATGGTGCCCACGGATATTTAATCAATCAGTTTCTTTCCCCACTCTCCAATCAGCGCCAGGACGAGTATGGGGGAGGCATTCAAAACAGAAGTCGATTTCTAAAAGAGATTCTTCAGGGAATTAACCGGTATTGGCCTGAAGACAAGCCGGTGATTCTGCGGATCTCTGCAGAGGATTATCAGAAGGAGGGAAATCATTGGGAGGATCTTGGAAAGATCATTAATTTAGTGAAAGATGAAGGCATTGACCTGATCAATGTCAGCTCGGGAGGAGCAGTACAGGCGAAGATCCGACCCTATCCCGGATATCAGCTTCAGTTTGCTGAAAAAATAAGGGACTATACCAAACTGCCCGTCATGGCCGGTGGTCTTGTGACTACACCTGAAATGGCTGAGGAAGCTTTGCAAAATCAAAGAGCCGATTATATTTATCTTGGACGGGAACTGCTGCGGAATCCCCACTGGCCAATGGATGCAGCAAAAGCCTTAAATGAAGAGATTCCGGCACCAAAGCAGTATGAGAGGGCATATCGATAAATAAGCCACTTCATGATCAAAAATATCTGATTTAGATACGAAGCTGAGGAGGTTTGCCATGCAGGTGAAAGGTGATAAATCGGAAAATCTTTATGATGAAATTACAAAACTCAATAATGAAGTGGTGAATTCCAAACGGGAGATCGAGAAAAAAAATCATGAGCTGAAGGAGCTGAACCGAAAGCTGGAACAGCTGGTGATTAAAGATCCCATGACAGGACTGTTTAATCGAAGGACTCTTGAGGATCGTTTCAAAAGCGAAAAAGCAAGGGCAAAAAGGATCAACTATTTATTGACCGTGATGATGATCGATGTCAATGATTTTAAACAGGTGAATGACATTTTCGGTCACAGTAGGGGAGACGAACTCTTAAAAATTCTGGCGGAGATTATTGAACACTCTACCAGAGAAGGCTTGGATCACGGTTACCGGATAGGTGGAGATGAGTTTTTTATTATACTCTCGGACTGCACTGAAGAAAATGCTCAGCGAATCGCAAAACGCATCAATGATGAATTTATCAAGCATTCGGAAATTGCATCCCTTTCCTACGGAATCACCAAGGTGGACCTCGAATCCGATGAATCTTTTGACTCCTGCTACTCCAGAGTGGATCAGCTGATGTATGAGGACAAAAAGAGAAAAAAACATAAAAATCAATAAAGTTCAAAAAAGGTGATGTCGAAGATTAACTGAGCCATCACCTTTTTTGTAGAAGATGTTTTTCTTCTTAATTTCATCTTTTCTGGGTATCAATTTAATAGATGTTATCGTTTTTTTTACGGGGAAGGAAGGGATTGCTATGATGGTTTTTAAGAAAAAAGGAAAACTCCTTTCAATGATCATTCTTTGCCTTGCCCTGGGGAGTACTCTACTATCAACAGGATTCGCTCAGGAAACAGGAGACGAGCCTGCGGTTTACAGCATTGAAATTGAAGGAATCATCACCGCAGGAACCACAGCATATATTCGAAGATCAATCGAAACCGCGGAAGAGGATGGGGCTGAAGCTCTTTTAATTCTTCTAAACACTCCCGGGGGATTGGTGGATGCCACGTTGGATATTGTTTCCGATATGATTAACGCAGATGTTCCCATTATCACCTATGTATATCCCCAGGGGGGGATTTCCGCCTCTGCAGGAACATTCATTTTACTGGGAGGTCATAAAGCGGCAATGTCTCCCGGAACGACGATCGGAGCTGCAATGCCGGTTATGGTCACACCTGACGAAGGGAGTGCCCCCGCGGATGATAAAACCGTGATCTTTTTAGCGGGGCATATGAAGAGCATTGCTGAGGCCAGAGGACGTCCTGCTGACATCGCCGAACGGTTTGTTACGGAAAACTTAACTCTTGGAGCAACGGAAGCCCTTGAGCTTACTGTCATTGACGAGATTTCAACTGGTATACCTGCTCTTCTCAGCGCTCTTCATGGTGAGGAGGTCTCCCTGGATTCAGGCGTAGTGACGCTCAACACGGAAAATGCAAGAATCGAGGAAATTGAACAGACCCTGAGAGAAGTGATCACGAATCTGATCAGTAACCCGCAAGTCGCATTTATCCTATTTTTAGTAGGGGTCTATGGCCTCATTATCGGGTTTAATGCGCCAGGAACCTTTGTACCGGAAGTACTGGGTGCTATTGCTTTGATCCTTGCCCTTTATGGTCTTGGAATGTTCGAGGTGAATATTTTTGCTGCTCTTATGATTTTACTGGGAATGGCTCTTCTGGTTGTGGAAGCCTTCACCCCATCTTTCGGAATTCTGGGGATTGGAGGGATCATCAGCATGGTATTCGGTATTCTCTATCTGCCTGTGGAACCCCTGGTTTCAGAGCGCTGGCTGATGCAATTTCGAATCCTTGCTATTGGTATCGGAGTGATTGCATCGGTATTGCTCATTGTCATCCTTGCAGGAGTCTATCGTTTGAAAAAAGCCAAGGTGATCCACGGAGACGATGAATTTGCCGGGGATCGGGCTGTGGTTGCAGAGGAGGCAAATCCTAAGGGTCTGATTCTTGTTCGGGGAGAGCTTTGGGAGGGAAAATCTCTTACAGGGGACAGGATCTCAGAGGGAACTCCGGTGAGAATCATAAAGCGGGAAGGATTAGTCTGCATGATTGAGCCGGTTAGTGAAGAAAAGGAAGCAGATCATTTATAGAAGTGGAAGGAAAGTCAGGAAGAGACTTAGAGAGGATGGTGGATCATGGAAAATATTTTAGAGAATGTTGAGACGTCGGTTACTCTTATACTTCTCATTGCCGTTGTCGTTCTGATTTTACGAATGGCGATCAAAATTATTCCGGAATATGAGCGGGGTGTATTGTTTCGGCTGGGAAGACTGGTCAGTGTAAGGGGGCCGGGACTGATCATTATTATTCCTGTTGTTGACAGGATATACAGGGTATCACTGAGGATCATTGTTGATAATGTTCCGCCTCAAGAGGTCATTACAAAAGACAACGTGACGTGCAAGGTAAATGCAATCCTTTACTACCGGGTAACGGCTCCCGATAAGGCAATTGTCAATGTGGAGAAGTTTCATGAAGCCACAAGTCAGTTTGCTCAAACCACTATGCGAAGTGTGGTGGGACAGGCGGATCTTGACGAACTGCTTTCTAATCGGGATAAACTGAATAAACAGATTCAGGCAATTGTGGATCAGGCAACGGACCCGTGGGGAATCAAAGTAACTGCGGTTGAGCTGAGGGATGTCATTATTCCTGAGAACATGCAACGGGCAATTGCCCGTCAGGCAGAAGCGGAACGGAATCGACGGGCTGTAGTGATTCAGGCTGAAGGTGAAAAACAGGCAGCACAGAAAATCAGCGAGGCTGCTGAAATTTTAAGCCGCGAAGAAGGATCCATGACCCTTCGTACCCTTCGAACCATTTCTGACATGTCAAATGCAGAGAATACAACAATCCTGTTCCCGCTCCCTATCGAGTTGCGAAGACTTTTGCCGGATCTCGAGAAATTATGGGATCATCGGTTAAAAGAAAAAGTAAATGGAGAAAGCAAGGAAGAAAAAACGACATTAAAGGAAAGTGAGAATAGAGAAGAGGAAACAGAGGACTTCTCAGAATAAGAGCATTGAGAGGAGCAGTTGAGGGATGGGATATGCAATGGGCAGTCATGAACTCTATATAGATGCCAGAAATAAAGGGAAAAAGGCGTATAATGCTCAAAAGTGGAAGGGAGCATCGGGGCATCTTCCATCTCTTGACGGTGTTTTGAAGGACATTGATATTGTAGCCACTGTAAATCTCGGTGTAAGAGAAATTCAACTCCATAAAATCATTGGAACCTATTATCACACAAGACGGATGTTGTTTTCCAATGGATTCTTCCCTCTTGAGGATCCTCAATCGGAGTTTGCTTATAAGTGGATGGAACTTTGTCAAGCTCAACTGGATGTAGGGATTCGGGATCCCATTATCGTCTATGAATATCTGAACTACTATTATGTGATGGAAGGAAATAAGCGGGTAAGTGTTTTAAAATATTTTGATGCGGTCAAGATTTCTGCAGAGGTACACCGGTTAATCCCGAAATATGATGAAGAAGACGAAACCATTCGTCTCTATTACGGGTTTTTGGAATTTTATCAAAAAACAAAGATAGAAGACATATGGCTGAGCAGGCTTTCCCGATATCATAGACTGTTGAGATATCTGGAAGACTATAAACCGCCGGAGGAAACTGCAGAGTCAAAGTATGAGTACTTTATGAACTGGATTTATTTTCCCTTTCGGGATCTCTATTTAGAGAGCGGAGGACAAAAGCTCTCTGCCAGTACAGGGGACGCCTTTGTTCTCTATGCAAAGCTATATGGGATTCCAAAGGTATTTGATCAGACTCATGGGAAAAAAGTCATGCCCCATCTGATGAAGGAGCTGATTCATTACGGGGCTGAGGATGATGTGGACTTTTTGGAAGATGAAGAGGAGCTGGAACATACAACTCTTTTACAATCCATAGCGACCACTTTTTCCTTAAAAAAGTTGAAGGTCGGTTTTGTTTATGCAGGAACCGTGAAAAATTACCGGTGGTCCTATTCCCATGATTTAGGGCGAAGGCAGATGGAAAAACAATTTCCCCATCAGTTGGTAACCGGCTATATTGAAAATGTTCCCGAGGATAAAAGTATTGCCTATGATCAGATCAAGGCCTTTGCCGAAGAAGGGTATGATGTGATATTTACCACAGGAGAAGGTCATCGTCGGGCAACTGTGAGTTGTGCAGTGGAAATGCCGGAAGTGAAATTCTTTAACTGTTCCGGAAATCGCCCCTATGTGCATATGAACAATTATTTCGGCCGAACCTATGAACCACGCTTTATCAGCGGGATCATTGCGGGAGCTATGACGAAAACCGATGTCATCGGATATGTTGCTACCGAAAGAAACCACGAGGTGATAAGCTGTATAAACAGCTTTACTTTAGGAGCACATATGGTGAACTCCGATGCAAAGATCAAAATCTTTTGGACAAGAGGAAAAGAAGACTGGAAAGAATCAGGGGAATTCCATAAAAAGTTGATTCAGGAAAACGTTGATCTTCTAATGGACAGAAACACCCTGGTACCCGATGAAATTACAAAATCCTATGGGGTCAGTTCTATTCTTTGCAGTCTTGACCCGGATAGGAAGATGCCTCTGCATTATCTTAGTGCTCCGGTTTGGAATTGGGGAGTTTTCTACGAGAAAATCATAGGGAGCATCTTATCAGGAGGTTATCAGAGAATTCTTGCACAAATGGATGCAAAAAGTAAGCTGATGAATTTCTGGTGGGGTATGGGAAGTGGTGTACTGGATGTTTATCTCTCCAGGGAACACGTTCCGAAACAAACTGCAAAGCTTGCGGAAACTATGAGAAAACTGATTCAAGCCGGTGAGTTTCATCCTTTTGAAGGTCCTATTCATGATGAATACGGAAAACTTCGAATTATAGAGAAGGAGCTTCCTACGACAGACGAAGTGATCAATATGGATTGGTTCGTAGGTGGTGTTGAATTGATGGAATGACAAGTTCTTTTCGAAAAAGTGCATTCTTCCATGGACTGGTAAAAAACAGAATTTTATGATAAAATGTTAACAAGATGTAAAAAGGGAACGACTGAGAGAAAATTGATGTGAACTGATTAAACCTTGGGAGGGATTATTCGTGCTGAAGGAAGGATTGAAAAGGATTATACCGGAGAGAATCGATCGTATTTCGAAGACGGAATTAGGGGAGCCTTATGTTTTTGATGGATGGAGATTCGACTGCAGCGGAGAGGAATGCCTTTTCTACAGATATAACTGTGACTGTGGAATCAAAGTAGAGCATCGTCGAGTCGTGATCAGTGAACTGGAAGAACTTCTTGAAGACTGCTGTGACAAACTGACGATTAATCAAGATGATTTTCAGAGGATCTGTCCAAAAACCTTTGCATCAGGACCCTGTGGTTATGAAGTCAGCATGAAACTGCTGGAGATCCTAAAATTAGGCCATATGAATACCGAAGAAGGATATTTTGAAGTTCGCAGGGGATATTAAGAAGATTGAAAATAATTCAATGAAATAGAATCATGCTTGGCACCGACAAAGGTTGCCAAGCTTTTTTCTGTCCATGGAATTGTATAATGTATATGAGGGAGATTTTTTATCTCGAACAAACGATAAAAAATAATACTTGAAAAATATTATCACATAACTTATACTAATTTTGATAAGAAAATACCAAAATAATAAGGAGTGGTACTGTGATTTTATCAAAACAAGCTATTAAGCTTTTGCTTATCGGAATCGTTCTAATTGTTTCTTTCAGTGTTTTTGGGTGTAACGAAGCCCGGGGAGACGAAGGGGAAAAAGAACTTGTAGTGTATTCAGCAAGAAACGAAAACTTTGTCAATGCATTACTTGAGAAGTTTGAAGAGGATACCGGAGTGAAAGCAATGGCTCTTCATGGTGGAGAAACCATTGTTAACCGTTTAAAGGAAGAATCGAATAATGTTCAGGCGGATGTTTTTATCTCCAACGACGTCGGTGCATTAGAGCATTTACGGTTGGAAGGATTGCTTTCCCCAATCGAGCACGGAGATTATGGCGGAATTGAAGAGCGGTATCGTGCAGAGGATAATTCCTGGATTGCTCTTTCAGCAAGAACACGGGTGCTAATGTACAATAAAGACCTGATGACTGAAGAGGATATGCCGAAAAATATATGGGATCTCACTGATCCTCAATATGCAGGAGAATTTGCCATCACCCGGGGTGGAAACGGCGGAATGATCGGTCATGTGTCAGCTCTTCGGAACGAGTGGGGAGATGACAAGACCCGGGAATGGATCATTGGAGTAAAGGATAATGCCGGTGGAATTCTTCAAGGTCATGGAGACATACGACGGGCTGTGGGAGCAGGAGAGTTTAAGTTTGGTCTTGTGAACAACTACTACTTCCATCAACAACTGCAAGAGCCCTCTGATAACAACGTTGGAGTGATTTATCCGGACCAGGGACCCGATGACATGGGTGCGGTAATCAATGCTGCAGGTTTCGGAAGGATCGAAGGGGGTCCTAACGAAGAGAGTCTGGCGATCTTTGTCGACTGGATCCTTGAGCTTGAAAACCAGCAAATGTTTTCCAATGCATCATTGGAAGTTCCCATTCATCCGGAAATTGAAACCGTTGATGAGGCGGTGGCAATCACAGACTACAAAGTACAGGGTATGCATCTAAGCGAACTTGGACGGGTTTGGGAGGATACACGGCGATTAATTGAAGAGGCAGGATTGGATTTGGAGATTCGATAAGATAAATAAATCGTTAAAATCCCGGTGGACTGAACAGGTTTCCCGGGATTTTTTATTGAAGGGATTTTTTGCTGTATAAAGGCTCAAGAACCTTTGCTCTTTACTGAAAGATATGGTAAAGTAAATAACAGAATAACTGTTGCAAATGGTACAATGGGGGTCTTTATATGGAGTTTAGGCAGAAAGAGATAAAAATACTTTTAGGGGCCCTGGCGGCTATTCTTCTTGGTGTAGTGATGGTCAGTCTTTTTACCGGTCAGAGGGGAGAAGCAGACGCTCAACGTCAGGCTGTCGAAGAGGCCTTGGAAAATCAAATCGCGATGATGGACTCGGATATAGAGGAAGCCTTCCTTCGGGACATGGAAGTTGCCTCTTTGGAAATCATTACCCAAACCAGTGATGAACTGGAGGTTGAGGTGATGATTGAAATGTTTGATGTGCTGAAGTTCATCGAAGAGATCCATCTTCTATTAATAGAAGGTGATTTTTGGAATGCGGACCATCTGGTCAATGAAATACAGATTGCATGGGATAAAGCTCTGCTCAGCACAGAGACAACCCGGAAGGTGATGGATCGGCCCCTGCATTTACAAAAGAATGACAGGGATCAATGGGTTGTATCAAACCCGGAGGTCTTCACCTTCAGTTTTCCTGAAAAAAATTCCTTCAGCACCCAAACAGCCAGAAACCTGAGCGGATTTCAGGAAGCCTATACACGGCCCTTTGAAGGTTTTTCACCTCGGTTTTCATTGGTTCAGATGGATGAAATCATTGAAGATTTTCATCAAGAACTGATCCGGGGAATTGAAGAATTTCAGAATCGAAGAATCGACCTGAACCGCATCGGTTCCAGAAGAGAAATCCGATTTATCGTGGAAGAACCGGACCTGGAAGAATTCTGGTCCAGGTTTTTCGAGCTGTCAAGAGCGTCCATTCAGGAGCATGGATATCGTCAGGACTCTTTGATTCAAGCTTTTCAGCGGGCAAAGGAAATTACCGGTCGCCATGAACGGCCGGTGATGGATATTGAAATAATCGAGGAACGAAGAGAAGACGGTGCTATCGGTTATTCAACAGAGGTGATGTATAATGATAAAACCTTGGATGCATTCCAATTACTGAGTGAATTTCGATTACTGAAGGAAGTTCTTCCTACGGTGCCGGGTGAGTATGGAAAACACCGTGTGAATCTCAACAGCAACGTATTTACTGATCGTGCATTGGATTTTCTTTCCACGGAAGAAATCAGAGCGGTCCATCATTTTTCCCTCGAGAATGAAAGGATTTATCTTATGGAGGATGACGGAAAAATTCTTCGATTCCGCTTTGCAGATATAGAGGAGGGGGATTGGATAAAGTCAATAACATTAGCCGTTGCCCCTGATGACGAGGGACTCATGGTTGGGAATCCCCAAATGGTCATCGATGATGATCTGATCATCATCCAATATCTTTTTCAAACAGAAAGACTGGAACTTGAACATCATCTGAATGTACTTAAAATTCATGACGAAGGTGTGGAGGAGCTTTACCGGACAGAGAACTACCCCATGGACGGGCAATCCTTCTGGTTCAGCTATAATGAAAATCCCTACGCACTGATTTCATATCATCATGAGATCGTAAGAGATCTCGGAATCGGTCCGAACAAGGGAGGAATTGTTGAAGGTGAAGTCATTCTTTATGATCTTTTGAATGATGAAGTGCTTTACCGCTTAAGCACTGAGGACTTTACAGAGGAGGGACGGATCAAATTTTCTAAAACGAATGATCGTCAATCCATAGTCTTTTTCTATGATCAGCAGAGTCTGCTTTTTGGAGAGGAAGATGAAATCTCGAGAGAGGCTGGAGAAGATCAGGTTCATCATTTTATAGAAGTGTACAGCTTAGAGGAAAAAGGTGTGGTTCTAACCTCCGAGAACGTCTATCCGGGAGATCAAATCACTTACGGTGCAGTTCCTGTAGGAGATTATCATATGGTTTTACTTACAATGGATGAGGGATGGCATCTTTGGAATCTTGCAGAAGGCGCAGGTGGCATTATTCCCGGCAGTGAGCAGGACCGTTTTGAACATGATGACTCTTTGAGTCGGGAAGTGGTTCGGGATCTTAAGGAAGTGGAGGATGGTCTGATGGAAGCCTGGGTTGTCTCGGAGCTTTCCGGAGGGGTAAAGGAATATTGGCATTTTAACGGGAATGAACTTTTTCTTTTGGACTCCTTTGAAAAATCACCGGAAAGTGATTTGAGGTTTCATCCTTTAAGCCGAACAATGACACTGGTAAAAACCGATAATGATCTGAGCGTTGTGGAAGTTCACCGGATCGGAGACAACTTGAATGAAGGACTTGCTCTGGAAAAAGTGAAAACCTATGTTACTCCGGAAGTACATCCTGTCTTTCTTGCGGGTCAATACGAACTTTATAACGGAATTCAAGTGGATCTCTCTGAGAGGGGACACGGGGTTCTGGCTAAAGGCGGTCAAGAAATTCATGACAACCTTTTCTATCTTTTTCAGTTTATCCGTGCAGAGGAAGCCATTGGCACTGAGCTTGGCGGGTTTCTTCGATTGGAAGTGACAGAGGATCTTGAAAAAGTGGTTGTGGTTTATAATGACGGTATAAGAATTTATCAGCTTGGAGAGCTTTTCCGAAGAATCGAAGGATTTTTCCGGTAGGAGACCCAAAGTATTTTAGCATGCAGGTGAAAACGGAACATTGTTGTAGAAGCATAATGATGTGACAAAAAAATGAAAAGGTGTGGTGTTATGAAAGGGAAAAAGAGAGTGATAAAAAGCGGAGTGATCATCGGATTGCTGATATTGGTAGTATTCATGACGGGGTGCTCCGGCGAGAATGATCAGGAACCGGAGATTGATATAGAAGCGGGATTTCTTGATGATATGGAGGACTCAGAGGTTCTTGCAACGGTAAATGATGTGGATATAACAGTAGAAGATGTGAGAATGGAGCTGGAAAACCGATATTTTCAAAAACGAATGGTGGAAGAAATCGGAAAAGTGACCGATGACCCCTTTGTCTCTCCAAAGGATCAGTTCCTCCGAATCCTTGAAAAGAATGAATCGGAACTGGATGACAGTGAGCAGAGATATTATGATCGACTGGCCCGAAGGGATTTAACCGTAATCCCTTCAGTAACAGAGGCTTTTAATGAGGTGCTCCGCAAGGAAATCCTTTACTATGAGGCAGGATACCACCGGGCTCCCATGACGGAGGAAGAGATGCTTCAAGCGATTGAAGAGGGAGAGGCTTCGATGGAGGCCCGGATTGAAATGATGGATGAGGATGAGGCTGAAGAATTTGCTGAACTCAAGGAGTTGCAGGATGAGATTGCAAGAGAGTTCGGATACGACAGTTTCTTTGATCGGCAAGAGTCAAACCTGGGCTTAATTGCAAAGAGTACGACCGTCAGCCGTTTCAAGGCTGATTTCGAGCAGGATATGCTGCGGCGGGATTTCGATAAGTCTCAGTTCGCCCTTACAATTCACGTAGAGAATCTTTGGGAGGATTATGGAGAATTTCTTATGGAAAAGGCGGAGATTGAAAACCTTCATGAAGAGTTGGAAATCATCTATTATGGAGAAGAGTGGGACCTGTCATTTTAGAAGAATCAGTTCGGTTGCAGCTGTCCTGATAAAAAGAAGAATCTCCGTCTCGAGACGGAAATGGATCCGGTCCTCCGACGGTTTTTGAAAAAAGCCCTTGACAAAAAACGGAGGACCTTTTATTCTATAATTAACAGACCGACGGTCGGTTCGCAAAAAGGATGTGAGAAGATGTCAGAGCGCATAGATCCAAAACAAAGGAAAATGGAATATCTTGAGACGGCTCTAGAGCTTTTCAATGAGAAGGGTTATGAAAAAACCACAATTAAGGACATTATTAATGCCATGGGAGTATCCAAGGGTGCCTTTTATCACTATTTCCAATCGAAGGAGGACATTATCGAAGAGATTTCCGATGCCTATGCGGAGAGGGTGTTGAGACAGACTCAGGAACTGGTGAATCGCCAAGGTCTCAGTCCTACGGAAAAAATCAACGAGCTGTTTAAGATGGTCCAGGGATATAAGAAATCCCACAGCGAGAAACGACAGAAAATCAAAAACATTTTTCAAGAGGATCAAAATCTGAAACTGCAGAGAAGAATTATGACAAAATTGAGAAATCAAATGATGAACAGTGTATTGAAGATGATTGAAGACGGAGTAAAAGCAGGGGAGTTCAGGAATCAAGATATTTATGAAACCACTGATTATCTCCTCTACGTTATTCAGGGTCTCAACCGGAGCATTGAAGAGATCGTGACAATGGAATTTAAGAAGGAAGCACCTGATCTTAATGCTGCTGAAGAGAAAATGAGAAAGAAATTGAAATTCTATGAAAAAATGTTCGAGCTGACCCTGGGAACAGAAGAGGGAGCAATTCAAATTACGGAAGTCTATCTCGACCGATTTTTAGAGCGGTGACACGCTCCTTTTTTTCAACAACAAACAAACCGACGGTCGGTTTAATAGATCGGAAGAGAAATATTTTTAAGGAACTGAGTGAAATAATCATAAAAGGATAAAAAAACAATAAGACAAGGAGGAAAACAGAATGAAAAATTATGTGAAGGATTTAGTAAATGTTGGAAACAAGGATTTGTTGGAGGTGGGAGGGAAAGCCGGAAATCTTGGCGAAATGCTATCCCGTGAACTCCCTGTTCCTGAAGGATTTGTAGTATTAACAAAGGGATATAGAACCTTTGTACAGGAGAATCATTTGGAAGGAAAGATCCTTGAACTGACCGGTCGAATCAGGGAACTTGGTGGAACAAATTATGAAAAGCGGATTGAAGAACTCTTTATGAACAGTGAAATTCCAAAAACGATGGAGAATGAAATTCTTCAGAAGTATGAAGAGTATGGTTCTCCAACAGTTGCGGTTCGCTCATCGGCAACCGCAGAGGACCTCCCGGGACTTTCCTTTGCAGGACAATACTCCAGTTACCTGAACGTTCACGGTAATGATGAGCTTTTGAATTCCATAAAAGCCTGCTGGGCATCACTATGGAACGAACGGGCGGTGTCCTACAGAGAGCGGCAGGGGATCGGTATCGACGGTCTTGCCCATGGAGTGGTTGTGCAACAGTTGGTAAAAGGAGAAAAGGCAGGAATTCTTTTTACAGCAAATCCGTTAAATGGACGACGTGACCAAATGCTGATTAATGCTTCATGGGGTCTCGGAGAAGCTATCGTCGGGGGAGAAGTCAATCCGGATCAGTGGATTGTGGATCGCAATACAGGAGATGTTGTAGAGGAGCTTCTTTCTACTAAAGAAGTGATGACCGTCCGAGAGCAATATGGAATCAAAAACATCCCAGTGCCTGAAGAGAAAAAAATGATCTCCACCCTTGAAAAAAATGAAATAATTGAACTGATTAAACTGGCAGAGAAGGTCGAGAATCATTATGGAACTCCCCAGGACCTGGAGTGGGCAATGGAAGAGGGGAAGATTTCTCTCGTCCAAACCCGACCCGTCACTTCTCTTTTCCCGGTTCCTGAAGCTGTTCCGGGAAAAGAAGGCCTGAGAATCTATATGAATTTCAACAATTACAGCCAGGCCATGAAAGAACCCTTCACGCCCATGGGGGCAGAGGTTATGAGGCTGATGGCAAAGGACTTGATTCGAAAAATGGGCAGAAAGGATCCTGACGACCCGAAAAACCTGTGGTATCTTCAATTTACAGCAGGGAGAATGATGCTGGATGTTACCGATGTCCTTAGAAATCCCAAAACCTGGAAAAAATTCGATCACAATCCGGCAGATAAGGATCCTATCACTCTGGCAGCAATGAAGCAGCTTTTGGAGCGGGAAAGGGAAGAGATTACTTCCAAAAAGGGAATTAGTCTCCTTCGAAAAATCAATTGGAGGATGATCAAATACGGAATCAGTGGAGTAAGACGTATGAAGGTTGGACAAAAGGATGCAGTCATGGGAAGGAAAAAAGCCATCGAACACGGCGAGAACCTTCGCAAGCGTCTTTATGAGCAAAGCAAGCGACTGCAAAGTCGCAGGGATCGGATGGAATTCATCGAAAATGCCGGAGGCGAATTGTTTCTCGACGGTTTCGGAATGATCTTTTATGTAGCCGCATCTTCAAAATACTTGGAAAAAGCGGAAAAAATCCTTATGGATGCAGGATTGGAAACAAAGGATCTGGAAAAAGTGGAAAAGGCTGTACCATACAGTGTTACAACGGAAATGGGAATGGCAATTCTAAAAATCTCTAAAGACCTGGATGAACGTGGAGAAAGGGCAACAGAGGAAACTCCGGAAGTGAAAGCCTTTTTAAAGCGATACGGACATCGCAACAATATCGAGTTGGATGTGGGAGTCGTTGAGTGGGCTGAAGATCCAAGCTATGTACTGGATTTGATTAACACCTATATTGAAACAAAAACCTATGACGAATCCATCGAGCGGTTTGAAAAGTCAAAGATGGAAGCTGAAGAGGCAATTCTTCGCCTAGCAGCCCAAGTGGAAAATGCCGCAGGGAAAGGAAAAGGGAAAAAGCTTGAGAAACTGCTTCGGGATTATCGGGAGATGTTCGGGATTCGCGAACTCTCAAAGTTTTATGTGCGACATACCCTCAGTCTGGTGCGAAAGCAGTTACAGATCATCGGGGAGGAAATGGTTGAAGCAGGGCAGTTGGATCATTGTGAAGATGTGTTTTATCTTTCCTTTGAAAATCTGGTTTCCACTGAGAACCTGCGTGAGAAGAGTCGAAAGCTGAGGGAAAAGCACAAAAAGAATATGGAGCTTCGGGCACCCAGGATCATGACCAGTACAGGGGAGGCAATTCATTCGGTAAAGACAGAGGAAAAGGAAGGACACCTGACAGGAATTCCGGTGTCACCGGGAAACTATGAAGGTCGGGTGCGGATCCTTCATCACCCTGAAGAAGGAGATCGATTGGAAGTGGGAGATATTTTGGTAACCACAGGAACGAACCCTGCTTGGACCCCGCTGTTTCTAAAACTTGGTGCATTGGTTATGGAAACCGGTGGGACCATCTCCCATGGATCAGTGGTTGCAAGAGAATACGGACTTCCTGCAGTGGCAGGTGTTGCCGATGCTACTACAGTTCTAAAGGATTTGCAGCGAATCCGTATTGACGGTGAAACCGGATCCATTGAAGTATTGGAAGGATAAAGAGGTGATCTCATGGAAGCTGTTAAATCTACGAAACTATGGATCCTCTACAGTGGAATTCTATTAGCAATGGTGGGGTATGGAATCGCCATGCCCCTATTGCCCTTCTACATTGAAGAAATGGGTGGAAGAGGTACTCATTTAGGACTTCTTATCGCAACCTACGGCCTGATGCAGCTGATTTTCGCCCCAATATGGGGTGGATTGTCGGACACCTATGGGAGAAAACCCTTTCTCCTTTTGGGTCTCCTTGGAATCGCACTGGGAATGAGCTTGATGGGTCTTGCTGATAAGTTATGGATGCTGTATGCGGCCCAGGGATTGTCCGGGATGCTCTCCTGTGGGATTTATCCTTCAGCAATGGCGATGATCAGTGACCAATATCGGAAAGATCAAAGAAGCGCCGCTATAGGAAGAGTGGGTGCGGCCGCTGGTCTGGGAGTCATTCTGGGACCGGGGCTCGGAGGCTTTCTTTCTTTTCACTCACTTAGAACTCCATTCTTTGTTGCTTCAGGTTTTGCCTTCGTCACCTTTCTCCTTGTTGCAGTTCTCCTTCCTGAAACCCTGAGAGCAAAGGAAAAACACGAAGAGAGAGAAAAGTGGAACGCTGAGAAAACGTTTATCAAAAAACCGAAAATTAGGAAGGAAAGGACATATCTTGTATTTGCAAAGGCACTCAAAGGTCCTTTATCCTTCGGATTGATCGCAGCCTTTGCAGTGAACTTCGGAAAATCAAATTTCACCAGCATCTATGGATATTTCGCCCTTGAAAAATTCGGTTATGGTCCCCAGGAAGTGGGGATGATCCTGATGGTGATGAGTCTTATGTATGCTATCGCCCAGGGACTTCTTGTAGGTCCATTGACGAAGAAATTCAAAGAAATCACACTGATCCGTGGTGTGTTTGCCGGTATTTCCCTGGCATATCTCTCAGTAACCTTTGCGGGAAATGGAGCTCAGCTAGTGATCACTATGGGTTTGCTGATGCTCATGCTGGCTCTCTTAAAGCCTGTGGCCCTCACTTATATTGCGAATCGTACAGATGAGAATCAAGGCGCGGCAATGGGGATTGCCGAATCCTTTATGAGTATGGGACGAATTGCTGGACCTCTTTGGGCGGGATTTATTTTCGACTATCAGATTCATCTTCCCTATCTAACCGGCAGTCTTTTTTTCCTTCTGCTTCTAATGGGAAGTATCCTAAAGAAAAAGAGAGAATCCTATCAACTAAAGGAAGCACCCTAAAGGGGTGCTTCAATTGTTGTAATTAGAGATTTTTATTCTGGTATTCAAGAATGATCTCCCAGATTTGAAGCAATGTCTCTTCTGTCATAAGACCTGGGAGAACTGTGTAATATTCAAAATCCGGTCCGATAAAAACCGTAGTGGGAAGCCCTGAAACTCCCAGTTGCCTGCTGATTCGGGATTCCTCGTCAATGAAGAACTCCAAATCGTATCCATGCTCACCGATATACTTCTCAATCGTTTCCCTTGATTCCCCGGCATTGACGGCAAGAATGACCACATCATCCTGTTCAGTATGAAACTCGTCCAAAAGGGGCATGATCTGTCTGCAATAGGTGCACCAGGAAGCCCAGAAGTTCAGTATAATGGTTTTCCCCTCATAAGCGTAGAGAGAGGTTTCGGTGCCGTCTAAGAGAGTTAATGGGAAATCATCAAAATAGTATTTTTCATCCTCCGCGATTTCCTCTTCATTGCTATCGAGTTCGATTTCATCAGTTTCATTATTCTCGGGATCTATTACACCTGTTTCAGTGGCCTCATTGCCTTCGTCGGAATTTCCGGAGCATCCTTGGAAAAACAGGAAGGAAATGATCAGAACTCCCAAGATGAGCAAAACGTGTTTTTTCTTCATTAAAATCCTCCTAACAGACTGAAGTTTTCCAACAGATAATTGGTGATTATCTGCATACGATTGGTAAAGATCAGTAGTCCGATCACGATCATAAAGCCGCCGGCGATGGGTTTCAACACCCTGGAGTATTGGCTGAAGGCGGATACTCTTTGTTCAATAAAGTCGATAAAAAATGCTGTAATCATAAACGGGAGAGCCATCCCCATGGAATAAATGAATAAAAGAATCAGTCCTTGAGAAAGGTTTTGGCTCATGGTAGAGGTATAGGCAAGAATTGCACCAAGGATCGGACCGAAACAAGGGGTCCATCCGAAGGCAAAAGCTGTTCCGAGACCGATCGCAGAGAAAAAGGTGACTTTTGTTGCCGGCTTATGTTTACGATAGTCTTTGCGAAGAGGTGAAAAGGAGATGAGTCCTGTCATTAATAAACCGAAAAAGATTATCACCAGTCCACCGATTCTGCCCAGAAGCTGCTGGTTTTGTATAAACAGCTGTCCCAGGGCACTGGCGGATAGTCCGAGCAGCATAAAAACCATCGTAAAGCCCAGAATAAAACCGAAGGTTTGAAAGAGGGCTTTTTTTCGTTTTTGCCGAAGTTCATCATTGCTGTAGGCTCCGGTCAGATAGAGAATGTACCCCGGTATAAGGGGGAGTAGACAGGGTGAAAAAAAAGACAGTACTCCTGCAGAAAAAGCTGCCCAATAACTTACGTGCACTGTGAACACTGGCTGACCACCTCATTAACTGAAACTTAATATTACCATTAACGCATACAATCAATATTCCTTATTATAGCACAAAAATTGAAACGTTAGAGAATAAAAATTCTGATGGCTGAACGAATACTCCCAGTATTTCTCTACAAGCTCATCTCAATGCTATGGAGATGGGCTTGTAGTTTATTACTGATAGAAAGGACTGATCACATCGAAGATGCGTTCAGCAATCTTTTGATAACCTCTGCTGTTTGGATGGAGACCGTCGAAAGAAAGAAGATCCTCTAATTGAAATTGGAAAAGGTCGTAGGTGGGAATCCAAACAGCGTTTTCTCTACTGGAAACAAACCTGCCAGTAGTTGCGTTCCAGCGGAGAAGAAACTCCGTTTCATCAGAATTTTCATCGGAATAATCCAGATGATAGAGTCCCAGAAAAACAATCAGGACATCAGGGTTTTCAGAACGGAGAAGGGTAAAGGTTTCTTCCAGGGTCTCAAGGTATACATCTTCAATCATATCATAGGCGTCATCTTGATCTTCCGAAGAAAGGTTTTGCAACGTGCGCAGATCATTACCTCCGATGGAAAGAAACACGCCGTCGGCGTTTCGTATTTCCTGTAGAAATTCGGAATTTTCAAGGAGTTCACCAAGCTGTTGACTTCGAAAGCCATCCACTGCAAAGTTGGAATACAGTATCTCCTCATCCAGATTCTCAGTTAACAGCTGAACTGTTCTTCCGGAAAAACCCAACCCCTCCTCATCACCGGTTCCGCGACCAAGAGAATCACCGAGACTGATAAAACGAAGAGAGTCGGAATCTTCCCGATCCGGTTCGCTTGGATCGCCATTGCCCTCTTCGTCGATTCCATCAGGAACATCATCAGGCAGATCAGTACTTATCCCGTTAGCCCCCTCATCCTCTGCAGAGACCCCTCCGGAGACAACTTGGAAAGACTGAATAATTCCGTAAACAAAGAATCCGCTTCCGATGAGAAAAAGGATCAGGAAAAAAGGCCAAAGATAATTTTTGATTAATTTCAACATTGTTATTCCTCCTAATCCATAAAATCTTTATACTGAAAAACACCATAGGATACGATCATCGAGCCCAATGCCCAGGCCATCAAAACTATCACGGAAAACTGCAGGCTTAAACCCTCAATTGGCTGGAGATTTCCTGAGAGAAAATCCGTGAGTCGTAAGTTTACATTAAAAATATACCGGGTCAATTCCCAATCGCTGATAAAGAAGCTGAGAAAGGTTCCGCCGATTAAAGATGACATCATGATCCCTATTGCCGCGGCAGTGCTTTTTACCAGAACGGAAACCATCAAAGCCATTTTTCCGATGGTAAAAGCAACAATATATCCAAGTGAATATACCATGATATTGTAGAGTCCAAGGCTTACGGTCCGAATATTCGATGCATCCAGATTACCGTTCACAATACGAAACCCTGTAATTACCGGTTCACTAAAGCCCGCGTGACCAAAAGTGAAGTAGGCGATAAGAAAGGATAACCCTGCCATAAAGAAAATCACCAGCATTTCAAGAACCATTAATGCAAGAAGTTTTGAAGTCAGGATTTTCCAGCGAGGGACCGGGCGAGTCATCAAAAGCTTGATGGTACCGGTGGTGGATTCTTTGGAAACAATATCCGCCCCCAGAAGAATAATCAGCAGGGGAAGGAAAAGAAAGATAGACTGCTCCATAAAATTACTCATAAACTGTCCTGCACTGAAGGTGGTCGGGTTGATATCCTCCCGAAGGTAGTAGCGAAGCTGCTCAGCTCTCACTTCCAGGGAAGCCCTCCCTTCATCGGGGATAAAAGGGTTCTCCAAACGCCGCTCCAGATCCCGAAGCTGCTGTTTGGTGATCTCTCTCCAATCGTCTATATCTTCAATCCCCAGACGTTCAGCAACTCTGGCTTGGGTCCGCTCTCTTGTGTACTGTTCTCCATATGCAAAAAGACTGATCAGAACCAGGAGAATACCAAAGACAACAAAGAGTCGCCTTTTCATAAAAAGCTTCAGTATTTCATTTCCCACTAAATTATACAATTTCATCACCTGCTGTCAGTTCAAGGAAAAGATCCTCCAGAGATTTTTGGTTTTTGGACACATACTGAATTAAAACACCTTCTGCAAAGAGTTTTTGATTTATATCAGGAACATCTTTTTCATTGATTATAGCCACCAGCTGGTCACTTCCCTTAATATGGACCTGCCCTTTGAAGTTCTCTTCGATAACAGCTTTCGCTTTTTCCACATCACTTACAACATAGGTGATTCCTTTTTCCCTTACGATGTTTTCCACCGAGGTGACTTTTACAATGCTTCCTTGCCGAATAATGGCAACCCGGTCCGTCATTACTTCCATTTCTGCGAGGATATGACTGGATACCAGCACGCCAAGGTTTTCATTTTCCGCAAGGGATCGAATCAGCTTCCGGAATTCACTGATTCCCGCAGGATCCAGACCATTGGTGGGTTCATCGAGAATGAGAAGCTTCGGTCTTTTCATTAAGGCCTGGGCGATTCCAAGACGCTGCTTCATTCCCAGGGAGTAGGTGTAAACCTTGTCATCGATGCGTTTTTCCAGCCCCACAAGACTGACCATTTCCTTGATTCGCTCCTTTGTAATGCCTTTCTCCATGGAAGCGAGGACTTTCAGGTTCTCCCACCCGGAGAGATAATCGTACATTTCAGGATTTTCAATAATGCACCCCACAGATTCCATGGCTTTTACAAAATCTTTTTTCACCGAGTAGCCTCCGATTTTAATTTCCCCTTCAGTCATTCGAATAAGGCCTACAATCATCCGGAGGGTAGTGGTTTTACCAGCGCCGTTGGGGCCCAGGAATCCAAAAACCTCTCCTTCATAAAGGGATAGACTGATGCCTTTAATGATCTCTTTTTTTCTTATGGTTTTCTTTACATTGGTCAATTCCAAGACCACAGTTTTTTCAATTGAGGATGAATTTTCACTCATAGGAATCCCACTTTCTCTCGCAAATTCTTATCTTATAGCTTTATACCCAAAATGAATTATTAATAACTATTATCAATTAAAAACTGATAATGAATTTTTCGAATTTCCCATGTCAATCCAACTTTTATGCTAAAATTAAAGAAACAGACTATGGGAGGAAAACCCGAACAGGAAGGAAGTGTATCCATGAGAGTGATCAATACAGTGGAATTGGTACCACTTATCAGAAAATTGACCATGAAGGCGTGTATCGAGCTTGATGACAATCTCATCGGTGCTCTTGAAGAAAGCGAAAAAAGAGAGGAGTCGCCCCTGGGCAAAGAAATCATCGGAACCTTGGTTGAGAACGCCAGAGCTGCCAAAGATGAAGGTCTCGCTTGCTGTCAGGATACAGGAATACTGGTTGTGTATCTTTCTATCGGACAGGAAGTGGTTTGGCAGGGGAATCCTTTGGAGGAAATGGTCAACGAAGGAGTCCGACAGGGATACCGGGATGGTTACCTCCGAAATTCCGTGGTGCTGGATCCTTTTCTCCGGGAAAATTCGGGAGATAACACACCCTGCGTTCTGCATACGGACATCATCCCCGGGGATCGTGTGAAAATCCTGGTTATGCCCAAAGGTGCAGGCAGTGAAAATATGGGTCGGGTTCAGGTTTTAACCCCTGCTCAGGGGAAGGCCGGTGTAAAAGACTTTGTTGTTGAAACCGTTGAAAAAGCAGGAGGAAAAGCATGCCCGCCCCTGATTGTGGGTGTTGGTGTGGGAGGAACCATGGAAAAATCCGCATTTCTTGCCAAGGAGGCATTAAAACGACCCATTGGTGAAAGACATCGGGAGAAGCATATCGCAGAGCTTGAGGATGAACTTCTTGAAGAGATTAATCGTTTGGGAATCGGACCATTGGGAGTGGGCGGAAGGATTACGGCATTGGATGTTCATATTGAAGTATATCCCTGTCACATTGCATCTCTCCCTGTGGCGGTGAATCTGCAGTGCCATGCCAACCGTCATGCAGAAGCAGTTTTATAGAAAGAGAAAAGGAGGTCGAGGATGAAACTTACGCTGCCTTTAGACAAAGAAACTCTCAAAATATTAAGAATCGGAGATACTGTGGAGCTCACGGGAAATCTCTATACAGCCCGGGATGCAGCCCATGAAAGAATGATAAGCACCCTGGAAAAGGGTGACCCTCTCCCGCTGAACTTAGAGGGAGTGACGATCTTTTACGCCGGACCCTGTCCTGCAAAACCCGGTGAGATCTCCGGGCCCATTGGTCCCACCACCAGTGTAAGGATGGATCCCTATGTTGAGCCTCTAATGAAAGAAGGTGTTGTTGGAATGATCGGGAAAGGAGATCGGTCACCCTATGTGGCGGAGCTCTGCAAGGAATACGGTGCAGTCTATTTCCTTGGGATCGGTGGTGCTGCAACTCTTTACGGAAAGACTGTGAAGGAAGTTGAGATTGTCGCTTATGAGGATTTGGGGACGGAATCTATCAAAAGGCTGTATGTTGAGGGGTTAAAAGTTATTGTGGGCATTGATACAAAGGGAAGGGTTCTGCAGGATGAGGAAATTGCCCGTTATCGAACTCGATCATCATAATTTTTCATTAAACAGGAAAATATCTAAGAGGAAGGAAGACGAAAATGAATACAGCAGAGAGAAGTTTGAAAATGCATAGAGATCTCAGAGGAAAAATCCGGGTGGAGTCAAAGGTCAATGTTAAGAACCTTGAGGATTTGAGCATCGCATATACTCCCGGGGTTGCTGAACCCTGCAGAAAGATTCATGAGAGGAAAGAGGATGTATATACCTATACCTCCAAGGGGAATCTTGTCGCTGTGGTAACAGACGGGTCAGCGGTTTTAGGTCTTGGTGACATCGGTCCGGAAGCGTCAATGCCTGTGATGGAGGGAAAAGCAATCCTTTTTAAAAATTTCGCAGGAATTGATGCATTTCCCATTTGCCTTGATACGAAAGACGTGGATGAGATCGTAAAAACCGTAAAATATTTAGCGCCCACATTTGGAGGGATTAATCTGGAGGATATTGCGGCACCCCGGTGTTTTGAAGTTGAAAGGCGATTAAAAAAAGAATTGGACATCCCCGTTTTTCATGACGATCAGCATGGTACGGCAATTGTTGTACTGGCTGCGTTAGTCAATGCTCTTAAATTAGTGAAAAAGGAGATGGAATCTCTCAAAGTGGTGATTAACGGGGCAGGCTCTGCAGGAATTGCGATTGGTAAACTATTACTTAATGTGGGAGTGAAGGATCTGATTCTTGTGAACAGAGAAGGGATCATCTATGAAGGAGCATCTTATAACAATTCCTATCAGGAGGAGATGGCAAAAATCACTAACCGAAACGGCCTTCAGGGAGGCCTTGAAGTTGCTATGAAAAATCGGGATGTATTTATCGGAGTTTCAGCTCCGAATATTGTGACATCGGACATGATTTCTCTCATGAACCGGGATGCAATTGTCTTTCCTATGGCGAACCCTGTTCCTGAAATTATGCCGGAGCTTGCGAAAAAGGGAGGAGCAAGAGTAATTGGAACCGGACGATCGGATTTTCCGAATCAGATCAACAATGTTCTGGCTTTCCCGGGAATCTTTAAAGGAGCTTTATCGGTAAGGGCGAAGGATATTAACGAGGAGATGAAAATTGCAGCGGCATATGCCATTGCCGACATTATTAAAGAGAAGGATCTTACCGAGGAATATATTATTCCCGATGCCTTTGACAAACGTATTGTAGAAAACGTTGCAAAAGCTGTGGCTGAAGCAGCAAGAGAAAGCGGAGTGAATCGGAAACGTTGAAAGATGGAACGAATTGCAACCGTAAGCAGAGGAAAAACGTAGTCAAGGATAGAGCAATAGGGAATAAAAATTGGAGGTACCACTATGGGAAAAACCATCTCTAAAAGAACATCAATTATCATGTCTTCTCTTTCAATCATCATTGGAATCGCAGGATTTATCAGTTTTGGATACATAAACGTGTACGCACTGATTCCCTTGACTTTGGCTTTCTTGATAGGTTTGAGTGAACATCATCTTACAAGTAAATATGGAAGCAAAGCCATGGCACGGCAGCAACGACCGGGAGTAATTATTTCGTTATTGGGGATTATGACGGTTGCAGGCTACTGGGTCATGGTTTCCTTGGATTTTGGGGGATACCTGTAAGAAAAGAACCGGTCATAACGGGGCATAAAATCAACCACCTTGTAAAAGATGATTACAAGGCGGTTGATTTTATTTTTGCAATTCTCTTATGGTGTCCCGGATTTCGTTGAGCCGATCAGCATCAAGAGCACCGGGATTCATGGTATAAAATTCAAAGTCAGGGCCGATAAACAGCGTAGTGGGGAATCCTGATACCCCAAAATGACGACCGAGCACTCCTTTTTCATCTGTGAAAATTTCCATCGACAGGCCATGCTCTTCCACATATGATTCTGCTACAGAGGGAGATTCTCCCAAATTTACAGCCAGAACAACGAAATCATCATTTTCAGCATGGAATGCATCCATAATTTTCATTCCATCTCTGCAATGAACGCACCAGGAAGCCCAGAAATGGAGAACAATTGTCTTTCCTTCATAAGCATACAGATGGGTTTCGGTGCCATTCAGCTTCGTGAGAGGGAAGTCTTCGATATAGATGGTTTCCGATGGCTCCCTGTTTAGATCTCTTTCCTCAACCGGAGGTGGGACAGGTTCCGAGGATTCTGCTTCGGAAGGGGTGCATGCGGAGATAAGCAGTAGCATTAGTATTAGTGGAAATAGAGGGTTAAAAGCAGTTTTTTTCATCGATCAAACCTCCTGTGAGATGGATTTAAAACTGTTGAAACGTTTAATATGTTAAAATGCTCATATAATCGTAAAAACATTATAGCACAAGAGTATTCGATGATGTTATTTTTATTACCAACCACATATTTAATTTTTTCTTGACAAGCTTCTGAGTAAAAATATACAGCGATAGAACAATAAAAAAATCAGTACGGCAAAGCTAATAATAATTGTGATCCATTTGCCGAGAGTAAAGAAAGGTACGAGATCGGTCAAAACCGGAATTCGATCAGGATAGTAATACATAACGATTGAGGCACCGGTATTTTCAAAAAAATCAAGAATGACCCCGAGAAAAGGGAGAAGGAGAAGATGTTGATACGTCTTGGATTTAAACGGTTTTACCAGATAAGCGATCCCCGCCCAGAGGAAGAACCCATAGGCCAGAGGCCAGAGGATATCAAAAGTAAATCGTGATCGTATATAATAAGTTCTTCCTTCAGGACCGAAATCTCCGGCCATTTGGTACAGATCATCTCCTGAGTAGAAAAATGAAGTGTCGGGGGTCGGGGAGTCACCGAAATACTCATCTGATCGCTCAGCCTCATTGGGGAGCACAAGGATAATAAAGAGAAGAAAAAGCATTAAAGCGATCAAAAGAGTGGTGAGAGTTATTTTTTTGTGGGATGTATGTAAAAGAGTATTTATCATTTCATTCACTCCTCTCAAAAATGTATTTACCCGAAAAATATAATTAAAACCAAGCGGGCAGATTGATTCCGATATAGAGAATGGTGTATTCTTAGTAGGAAGCATTGAGATTCATTCAGTGAAAAATATCTATAGAGAAAGGAGAAACCGGAAAATGAAAACTCTCTATATCGATGAAATCCCAGTTATGGTAACCCGTAAACCGGTTCGCAATCTACGTCTTAACGTGGATGGTTCCGATGGAAGCATAAAACTGACAGTTCCCAAAACAGTGAGTGAAGCCGGTATTCGTTCCTTTGTCGGGGAAAGACGAAGTTGGATCCTAAAAACTCGGGACAAAGTACTTTCCAGGATTATTCCCCATCCGGTCAAGTTTGAAACCGGGGAAATTCTCTACGTTTTTGGGCGACCCTATAATTTGACGGTGAAGATCACAAAAGGAAAGCAGAAATGTGAAGTAATGAAGTGCGCTGAAATAGTTCTTCGTGTTCGATCCGGCAGCACAATGGAAAAAAGAGCAAAAATCCTTAATGAATGGTATCGTGACCAACTTAAAGAGAGGATAAGAGGTTTAATCCATCACTGGGAGCCGGTCATGGGTGTGAAAGTGAAAGAGTTTGGAGTCAAACAGATGAAAACCCGATGGGGAACATGTAACCCTTCGGCTCAACGAATATGGGTAAACCTGGAGCTGGGAAAAAGAGATTCGAAATATCTTGAATACATTGTGGTGCATGAAATGGTTCATCTTATGGAGACTTCTCATAATGAAAGGTTTAAAGCACTGATGGATGGATATTTGAAGGACTGGCGCACAATACGGAAGGAGCTGAACAATGGCATCGCTTAATCGAAGAAGTTACAAGCGATACAAAAATATAAATATTACATAAATGTACCGATACGATTAGATTATAATAACCAACCGTATTGCAAATAACCCCAAAATCTTTTATGATAAAGGTGAAAAAATAAATGCTCGATGAATCAATCATAGAAAGAAGGGGTCCCAATGAACAATCAAACACAAAATTTAGCAATTACCGGCCTGCTTATGGCATTAGTTACCGTAGGAACAATGATGATCTCAATTCCCGTTCCTGCAACCCATGGGTATGTTCATGGGGGAGATATGATGATTTTCCTGGCAGCGGTCCTATTCGGAAAGAGAAAAGGCGCTTTGGCAGGAGGTATAGGGTCGGCAATTGCAGACCTTCTGCTAGGCTATAGCCAGTGGATCATCCCCACACTGATTGTGAAAGGATTGATGGGTTATGTGATAGGAGCTCTGACAAACGGGGACACTGAACCGATTCTTACGTCTCGAAATATTAGTGCCATGTCTCTGGGAGTTCTATGGATGACATTCGGATATTACATTGCAGGAGGATTTATGTTGGGAAGCTTTGCCGGAGCTTTAGCAGGAGTCCCGGGAGATCTGTTGCAGGGAACCGCAGGGATGATTCTCTTTATCCCTATAGGGATTGCTCTTAAGCGAAGCGTTTTGAAGCATCGATTTCATAACAGTTAAAATAGAGTTAGAAGAAAAGACCCTTGAGTTATGAATCTCAAGGGCTTTTTTCACTAAAGAGCAAAGGAAAAACAGTGTTATTCCAATGGTTCAATACTGATCACTTTCTCCAACTGCAAGGGATAGCTCTCCATGACACCACCGGAAAAGGTGACAAGAACTTCGTCGCCCTCTTCAAAACTTAAGTAAGAATCTTCCTCAAGATTTCCCGGTCCAACCATAACCCGATCTCCTGAACGCAAAATATCTTCACCTTCAAGGGGTTCAAGCAAAAGGCCGGAATCGTCAATTTCAAGGATTGTTGCCTGAAAGCTCTGCTCGTCGTTCATCATTCCGTTGTCATCAGCATCCGGTGTACATGCCACGAAACCGAAAGCCATTAAAATTAACATTAGCAGCAGTACTATACTTTTTTTCACAGTTAATCACCTCTTGAACAGATTGATCATGATTTTTCTATAAGAATTGGACGAAAGAGAATCAAAGAAGTTTCATTTATTTCGATCGGTTGAGTTTATCAATTATTTTTTTCTCCAGCCTGAATAATTCTTCCTTCGTCGCAGAAGGCAGTTTCTCTAATAATTCCTTTCTGAAAGTAATGCCTTCTTCTTTTTTATTTCGCTTCCCTTTGGATGTTCCTCCATCAGCAAAAACGTCATTCCAGCGCACTTTTTTATTACGGTAATAAAGATCAAAATCCGCTAATCGATTTCCCTGGTCATCATATTCAAGTCCTACAAGGATACGTTTCACATTCTCCGGCTTAAAGAAGCTGAAAAAGCGGACCTGATATGCAAGAACCGAAAGAAGCATCAAAGCATGGTCTTTTGTCCACTGTTCACCAAGTATGAAACCCATTTCAAGACCTGAAACAACCTCGATTAATCGATCGTAATGCAGCTTGTAATTCTCATAGGAGTCATAAAGATTTATCCGATATTCATACCAGGCACTGTCTTCCAGGCTATGGGTAATGTACAGCAGTGCCTCCCGTCTTAATTGAGCGTAGCAATGAGGCAAGGGCTCATCAATGAGGATGAGCTTATCATAAAATCCTTTGGCATCAATGGCCTGTTGGAGACGTTCCCGGGTTAGCCCAAGAAGCGTTTGGTTCTTCTCACCGATGCGGACACCATCATTATATGAAACGATTTGCCCCTGATAATCCTCTGCTAGGCGCTGAATGATTTCCTCTTCCTTATCAGGAACACGTAACACAAGAATTCGGGGACCCATGTCTATATGATCAATATCTTCAAATAAGTTACGGTTCACAACTTCTGACAAAACTTCGGTACCGTTGCAGGGTGCAAGGATAATGTGCTCAGCATCGTCAGGATCGGTAAGATCAATACCGGCGTTTGTTATAAAAAGCAGACTGTTATTTTCATCGGACTGACTTTGTCCTTCTTCAAGGGTCACTTCTCTGTATTCCGGAAGCTGAAGAAATCGATTCCTTGTATTTTCCGGATTCTTTGACCGGATGAAAAGCAATCGTGTACCGATGCGTAGATAAATCATCTTGATAACCTCCTATATTTTTCTTTAAACTCCATACACTCCTAGCCTATCTTTAATTTAACGAATTATGAGGAGAGATGCAAGAGGAAATTAATAATTAATAATCATTATCAAATAAATTGATTGATTGTAGTTTTCAGTGGTATAATAGTAATAGGGAATAACATTAAAAGGAGCGTTTGCGATGAAAGGGAGAAAAATAATATTGATCATCGTCCTTGTTGGTGTCGTACTTTTGGGAGGGTTTTATTTTTCCCGTTCAATGTCAACAAGTTCAGTGAATAAAAGTGCTGTCAACCCCATTAAATTGACCTATGACATAGAAAATTACTCAGTTGCCACTTTTGCAGGAGGTTGTTTTTGGTGCATGGAACCCCCATTCCGAAAACTGGACGGTGTGATCGATGTGGTTTCCGGTTATACGGGAGGACATACGGAAAATCCAACCTATAATGAGGTAGTTGCCGGTGGGACAGGGCATTTGGAGGCTATTCAGGTGGTGTACGATGATAATATCATCACCTATGAATCGTTACTTCAAGTCTATTGGAGACAGGTTAATCCCACTGATGACGGTGGGCAGTTTGTCGACAGGGGAGAATCTTATACTTCAGCAATATTTTATCATAATGAAGAACAACAACAGCTTGCTGATCAATCGAAGGAAGAATTGGCAGAGTCCGGACGATTTGACGAACCTCTTGTCACACCCATTCGTGAAGCAATGATCTTTTACAGGGCAGAAGAATATCATCAGGATTATGCCAATAAGAATCCTGTCCGCTATCAGTTTTACACGAGAAACTCAGGAAGGGATGAGTTCCTGGACGAAGTGTGGGGGGATGAAAGAGAATACGACGTCCCATACCTGGAGCGACCTTACAGTAAGCCCTCTGATGAGGAACTGCGGGAAATCCTTACTGAACGTCAATATCGCGTGACCCAGGAGGACGGAACAGAGCCTGCATTCAACAACGAATATTGGGATTTCTATGAAGATGGAATCTATGTGGATATCGTCTCAGGAGAGCCGCTTTTCAGTTCTCTGGATCAATATGATTCCGGAACAGGCTGGCCAAGCTTTATCCGTCCATTAGTGGATGAACATATCGTTGAACATGAGGATCGAAGTTTATTTTTCCTTCGTACCGAGGTCCGCAGTCGCTTCGGAGATTCCCATTTAGGTCATGTGTTCGAAGATGGACCAGAACCGACGGGACTTCGCTATTGCATTAACTCTGCAGCTCTCCGATTTGTTCCTGTTGAGGATCTTGAGGGTGAAGGATACGGAGAATTTCTTCATCTCTTTGACGATTAAAACTGAGGATTTATCCTATGCATGGATTGAGTTTTATCATCACAGGCAAAAACAGGAATGGAGGAGATACGATGATGATCTTGCCTTTTAATCGGAAAGTAGTCTATGAAGGGATTTCCGTCGAGCACTTTTATGAAGTCCAGGACCAGCTGGTCAGGCACGAAATTCCTTTTAAAACCGACATTGATAGAAATTACCGCCAGACAAGACTGAACGTAGGACAGGAAATCGGAGGACCTGCATCGGAGAATATGGAAACTCACAGCATTTTTCGCATTTATGTGCATAAAGATCGGGTGAAGGATGTGAAGGAAGCATTGATTCACCGGAGAAAAAACAGGAGAGGAAAGAATGAAGAATAGAAAAATTCTTCTTAAATCCATGAACCCACAAGAAAAGGAAGTTTTCTTGTGGGTTTTTACATGGAATAGAGGTGTAGTTTGCAACATTACATACTCTGACCAGATCACTCCATCATAATCAAGAGATCAAGTATTAATTGCCCCTGATCTTTTACAAATTCCAAAGATAGATTTTCCAGGTTGTCGTCGGCTGTATCAAGAAACTCATAATAATCTTCACCAACTCCCACAGCAAATTGAGCGTTATAATAAAGCTGCTGTACTGCTCCGGATGCCTGATTGTTGACCATCAAAAAAGAAGACATATCATTTCGTTTTATCCGATCTTCAACGTTCACAAGAAGTTCCTGTATGCGATAAGAATCAGTTCTTGAAGTATGGATGGTAATGAGGAGTTCATCTCTTGCACGTGTGGGTAAATAACCGAGATCATAGTAGCGGTATGAAGTATAATGACTGGGAAAAATCGGGTTTTGCAAATAGCGTTGAGGACTTTCCTGATTCAAAATACTTCCTTTACCATCCCAGAAGATGAAAATCATCGTTTCTTCAAAAGGCTCTTCGATTTCATTGAGGGTTTCAATCAAAGCTAAAAGATTGGCAATGCCCATTCGTCTGCTGGCAGATGGATGACCCTCATCCACAAACAATCGATCATATCGGGTGCCGATCAATGTGATCACTTCTTCGTTTTTATGTTCCTCAACGCTTTGAAGACTATCCCAGTTCTTTCCGGGCATGATGCCCATCAAGGTTTCAGGATCTTTTGCACTTTCTTCATAATGTTGAAGAATGATTTGGAATTTTTCCCGTCCCTCATTGAGACGATCTGTCGGCAGTTTTTCCACATTCAGAATTCGATGAATTTCCGGCCCTGAGAATCCGAATTCTTTGAGCTCGCTAATCGCTAGATCCCTGGGATCAATGTCTCTTTGCATGCGCTCAATTTCAAATTCTGAAAGCCCATGATACTGATCAAATAAATAATTTTCCTCTTTCTGAGGGATTAAGCCGTTTGCTTGAAGATGAGATGCAATATATTGCTGAACAGCTTCCTGATCTTCCAGGGAGAGTATATTTTCATAATGCTCCATTGCTCTTTGGGAATCAAAATCATAAGGACTTTGTCCTTTTGGATAAAGAATAAAACCGATCAAAAAGATCAGGATGAATGATTTCACGATGATTGGTTTTCGATAGCACCGCCAATTTTTTAATTGTTCGATGAAGGTTTTAGGTGAAAGAAATAAGATTCCTTTCCAAATCAATGAAACCACGGGAGAGTTTCGCTTCTCAAATTCTTCCTTAAGCCCTTCACCAATAAGATTGAGGGAGGTTAAAGTGATAAAGATGGCCATGGAGGGGAAAAAAACCAGCCAGTAATTTTGATTAGCAATGTTTTCCCGAACACGATAAAAAAGACTGGACCATTCTGGATCCAGGGAAGTATACCACCCCGGGACATCATCGATGATCGATGCAGCCTGACGGTTCCCTATAAAAACTCCCAGAATTGCCAGTTGAGAAACAAGAAACAGCACCAAACCCATCTCAAGGAAAAACCAGCTGACATAATATGGAATGAGATGAGGAGTGAGGTTTTGATAGAGTATTTGACCGAGATGTTTACCAACGGCAATCTCACCTTCAATAAAATCTTCCATCATTAGATTTGCAGTTTTCTGTTCGATTTGTTTCGCCAGTTTGCCCCATCCGATAATTGTAAAAAACACCAGAAAAATAGGCATGGCACGGCTTAAGGGAAGATTTCCGATGTAACTGATATTAAGCACGATATAACTGATGATCAATGTGGGTAGAAAAGCAAAAAGTGAACTGAAAACATGAATTAATTTAGACAAAGGTTTGACGCCAACTCCTGCAAAAGTTCCAATTGGAACTGCAAGGAGAAATCTGCAAAGTGTGGCTAAAAAAAGAAACCTTAACGTGGTCCTAGTTCCATAGATTATTCGACTATAAAGGTCTCTTCCCAGATCATCGGTACCAAATAGATTCTCATTATTCGGTGCATGGGGAGCCTGTTCAAAAGAACGAACCATTTCTCCATCCACTTCTTTTTCATGAACTCTCATCCGACCGCTTTGGTAATTAGGATCTCCATCAGTAAAAAAGCCGGGAAATAAAGCAACAAGAACGACGATGAAAAGGATGAAACATCCTGCAAGCAAGGGAATATTTATTTTTTTCACTGAGCCACCTCCTTGAACTGCAGCAATCGTATATTTATCTAAGGTTTAAATTTATCTACGCATAAAACAGTGCCTTGGTTTCATTCGTGTTTAAAATGGGGAGACAAAGGGCATAAAAACTAAAGGAATTGTTCATAAAATACAATTAATAACCGGGAGGATCTCATAATGATGGAAAAAATGAGCAAAATACAGGTAAATGCTAAAGAGATACACGAAATGATTCACTATGTTGCTAAGCTGATGGAAGAGGCGGGAGAGAATCTTCGCAGGGAAGTGTCGAAGCCTATGAGTTTCCAACGGAAAGATCAAAACATTATGGATATTGTCACGGAGCATGATAAAGATACGGAACGGTATTTAATTGAAGGCATCCGGAGAAAGTATGCCGAACATGGTTTTATTGCAGAAGAAGGAGAAATTGAGAATCAGGGCTTCAAATTCTTTACCTGGGTGATCGATCCCATTGACGGTACTACGAATTTTGTCAATTTGGGAAAGGACTTTGCCATTTCCGTCGCATTGTACATCGACCAGAAACCTTTCGGCGGTCTCGTTTATGATGTTATGCAAAGGGAAATGGTGGTTGGAATCAAAGGTAAGGGTGTTTGGGTGAATGATGAGCCTTATCAAAGAAATCGAAGGGATGTCCAGCTTGAAAATGCCATAATGGAAATCAGTTTCACCGCGGAGTCGGGATTTATGAAGAATTTCAATGTCGATGTCAAACCGCTTGTTTTTTCTTTAAGAGGACATCGAAACTATGGCGTTGCAGCTTTGACCATTGTTAAAATGGCGAAAGGGGAACTGGAGGGATACCTTGCCAGTCGACTGTATTTATGGGACTATGCAGCAGCGGGGGTGATTCTCCGGGAAATGGGTGGAGAGTTTTTACCCTACCCAAAAGAAGAGTACGCTGAAGGATATGAAACCAAAAGTCCCCACGAATCCATTGCTTTTGTAGGAGCCTCAAGCAAAGACATGCTTGAAATAATCATGAAAAAACTTCATGACAACGAATAAATTTTTTTCCATAAATGGTGTTTATCGGTTGATAATTGTTTCACGGGGTATATATATCTTGAATTAATTCCAACAGGAGATCTAGTTGAGTGTAATGAGAGGTGATGGATAAAAAGGAGTTGGTTGAATGGAATTTTCAAGATCGGTAATGGATTTGACGAAGGAAAGAGTGTCTGTGAGGACCTACGAAGAACAAATAATTGACCCGGAGAAACTTGGAAAAATCGAAAACTATCTCCAAAAATTAAATGAAGGAAATACAACAAAAGACCGGTATCTGCTTTTTAATATGGAGAACTTCAAGGACGAAGATGTCAAAAATATATGGAAACCCAATGTCATCAAAGGAACCCGGTACTGTATCATCGGAATTTCCGACAAAAAGGAAATGAGTGAAATTTCCTTCGGCTACGACTTTGAAAAAATTATTTTATATGCTACAGAGTTAGGATTAGGGACCTGCTGGCTTGGAGGGGCATTTAACAGAGATGGACTCTCGAAACATCTAAATCTGAATGGGGAGGAGTTTGTCAACATTATTACCCCGATCGGTTATGAGAAGGACAGTTTTCGATTTATGCCGGGGGCAATGAATCTTGCTTTCCGTGCTAAAAGCCGCAAACCCTGGAAAGTACTGTTCCACCATAATGTCCCCGAGAATCCTTTAAGCGAAGAGGAGGCCGGAGATTACAAAGAACCCTTGGAAATGGTTCGGCAAGCCCCTTCAGGATTTAACCGGCAGCCATGGAGAATCTTGAAAGAGAATCAGAAATTCCACTTTTTCATCGGTATTCGCAGCAGCTACGGTTTTCTTCCTCACGATTTGGGAAAAATTGAAATCGGCATTGCCAAGTGTCATTTTGAATTAACGGCTAAGGAAAAAGGACTAAAGGGACGATGGAAAGCTCTAGGAGACCATGAACAATCCTTTTCGCTGCCGAATAAATGGAAGTATTACATTACATGGATTGATGAGTCATAGAGATGTGCCCGCTGATAAATTTTCGATCAGCGGGCTTTTTTCAAAAAGAATGAAAAAAATTGAGAAAAAAAGAAGGAAAAAGGGTATTAATAGAGAATACTATAAGTACTGTCCAAAAATTCCGGAGGAGTGTTTTTATGTACCCTGATTATCAGAGAAAAAAAATCCGAAGTGAAATCCTTTGTGTTCTGAGTATGATTGATAATGATCCGGAAAAACGGGACGAGTATAAAAAATGGATCAATGAATATCATAAACGATGGATTGACAAAGGACGGAAAAATGAACAAGGAAGCAGACACTCCATTTGGAACAATTCACTCGTGGTGGATGAAAAGCAGGCCAATGTGGATATTTTTGACGAGCCTGAATTAACACCGGTGAAACGATTCTTTTTTATGCAAAAACGGATCTTTGCGGAATCCATCAGGGAAGAGGACCTCATTGAGTTAATGTATGAACCGGGGGTAACCTACTGGCAGTATAAAGATGCACTTCAAAGCCTTTTCGGTCA
>Ga0207421_10000382_pt1 | contig 56555 bp, 47 predicted proteins | sample SodLakKL_010_SED_4_FD_187542 | JGI IMG/M metagenome (GOLD analysis project Ga0207421, IMG submission 187542) | Alkaline sediment microbial communities from Lake Tanatar, Kulunda Steppe, Russia - 8KL_010_SED (SPAdes) (version 2) | ecosystem: Environmental > Aquatic > Non-marine Saline and...
ACATCCTGTAAGCCACCCCGGCTCCAGCCCTCAGCTTCACCGGCTATGGCTCTGCTCACTTTATGTCGCATGGCCAAGCATTCCCGCCTGCGCCAGTATTCAGAGATTAAAGCCCGGAAGTAGAACTAACTATGGGGCGTAAAGCTTTGTAGCAACGAAAAAGCTATGTTGGTGGGGCAATTAATATACTTCCAGTGCCGCATCGCAAAAAGATGGGGCGGAGGGAGCTAATTATTGTTCCTGGAAAAGTGGGACAAGGGACCTGTCCCTGCGTCCCAGGGACCTGTCCCTGCGTCCCGGAAATGTTTTATCTTAAAACATAATTAAGCATCTTCATAAAGGGTAAAATGTAAAAGGCGGATAAATTCTTTGCGATTTACCTGGCATTTTTCTCCGTAATTTTCGGGATATAGAATTTAACTGCTAAAAAATTGTTATTAAGAATAACAATAAAAACAACAGTTAGCAAAACCTGCTAGAACTATTTTAAATATAATATTATTACAAGGATATCTTTTAAATTACTTTGAAACGGCGGGAGTATATATGTGTGGATTTTTAGTAGTATGGAAAAAGAAAAGCAACTCTCCTTTTCTGGATATGGAAAAACTGAGCGATCTAATGGAACACCGGGGTCCTGATGAAAAGGGTGTATATTACCGAGAACCGGTTTCCATGGGGTTTAGACGCTTGCAGATCATCGACCTGGAAGAAGGCAAACAACCTATACTCAATGAAGATAAAAGTATCTGCCTTGTTTTTAACGGAGAAATTTATAACTACCGTGAACTGCGCCGGGAACTACTAAATAAAGGACACAAATTTAAAAGTGAATGCGATTCGGAAGTTATTCTGCACCTTTATGAGGAAGAAGGGGAAGAGTGTATAAAACGGCTAAGGGGAATGTTCGCTTTTTGCCTCTATGATCGTCACAAGGAAATTATCTTTGGTGGCCGGGATCGTTTCGGAATAAAACCTCTTTATTACCTGGATCTCCAGGACCACTTCGCTCTTGCATCTGAAGCCAAAGTTCTTTTGCATATACCTGGTTATGAAAGGGAAGTAAATTCCGGGGCCTTGCCCCATTATCTTACTTTTCAGTACGTGCCGGCTCCTCAAACTATGTTTAAAGGGATTTATAAAGTGCCGCCTGCCTATAAGTTAACATATGACGGCAGCATCCTTAATTTAAAACGTTACTGGCGAGCCAGATTCTTGCCTCAAAAAAGGCCCATGGATGATATGGCAACTGAACTAGTAAATTTAATGAAGGAAACTGTAGAACTGCATACACGTAGTGATAAATCTTGGGGTGCTTTTTTGTCTGGTGGTGTAGATTCAAGTATCATTGTGGCTTTGTTGCGGGAATTGAAGAAAGTATCTACCTTTAGCGTGGGATATGCTGATGCTGATTATAGTGAACTGGGCGAGGCCGCTGAAAATGCCAAAGTACTGGAAACAGACCATCATGAATATGTAATAGACTCTGACGAATTTTGGAACCATTTGCCGGATCTAGTCTGGCACCTGGATGATCCTGTGGCTGACCCCTCTGCCATTTCTCTATATTTTGTAGCGCGTTTGGCCCGTCAAAAAGTTAGTGTAGTTCTTTCCGGGGAAGGAGCGGATGAAGTTTTTGGAGGCTATGGGATTTACCGGGAGCCCCAGTCGTTACGCCCGGTGAGCAGTTTGCCCCAACCACTTCGATTTGCCGCGGGCGCGGGATCTCGCCTGTTGCCGGGGGCAATTCCCGGTAAGAATTATTTACAAAGGGGTGCTACCCCTTTACGGGATAGGTTTGTGGGCAATGCCAGGATATTTAACGAGCTGGAAAAAGAACAAATTCTCAAGCAAAAACAGTATATGCCACCTGCTGCCATAACCGACGCATTATACGATGTTTCGGAAAGATTCGGCTATGATGAGGTAACTACCATGCAGCACATAGATATCCATACTTGGATGGAAGGAGATATTCTCTTAAAGGCTGACAAAATGACCATGGCAAATTCTTTGGAACTACGGGTTCCCTTTTTGGACCACCACTTATTTGAGTTTGCAGCCACCATTCCCACAGCTTATAAAATCCACCAGAATATGACGAAATACATTCTTCGGGAAGCTTTTCGGGATTATTTGCCGGAGGTGGTGATTAACAGGCCCAAAAAAGGGTTTCCCGTCCCTACCAGGAAGTGGCTGCGTGGTCCACTCCGTGGTAAAATGAAAGAAGCCCTTGCTAACCCTCTTCTGGATTCATATTTTCACAGGTCGTTTATACAAAGCTTGGTGGAAGATTACTTGGAGGGAAGAGCTGATCATAGTCGTAAGCTCTGGGTTCTATTGATATTTTCTATTTGGCTTGACAAATTTAAGGTTTCTGCCGGCAAGGAATGAGCAGGGAGGATTCCAAAAATCTATTAGCTTTTGGGATTTAGCATTATTTAATAGTTTGCCTAATAGTTTGCCTAATAGTTTGCCTAATAGTTTGCCAATCTAAAATAAACTTGTAACTATTATTGCAACTATTTCTAATAATGTTTAAGATGATAATTGAGAAGTTTAACAGGATAGAGTATTAAATTATATAATTACAAAGGAGGCTTTTATCCGGAGTGGACAGGGAAAAAGTAAAAGAACTTTTGCAGCAGGTTAAAGAACAGGAAATTTCTGTAGAAGAAGCCTTCCAATCTTTGAGAGGATTTCCATATGAGGATCTGGAATTTGCCAAGGTAGATCATCATCGGGCTTTACATAAAGGGTTTCCCGAGGTTATTTATTGCCCGGGTAAAACCACTCCTCAGATTGTAGAAATTGCTAGTCGCTTGATCCAAAATGGTGCTGATGTTCTGGCCACAAGAGCTGATTATTCTGTTTTTGAAGAATTTGTGAAGGAATTTCCGGAAGCGGAATATCATGAAATGGCCGGGGCTATAACCTGTTTTCAATCGCAGCGGAAGAGGGAACAGAAAGGTAAGGTAGTTGTAATGGCAGCCGGGACTGCTGACCTGAATGTGGCTGAAGAAGCGGCTCTAACAGCCGAATTAATGGGTTCCCAGGTAGTAAAAGCTTATGATGTAGGTGTGGCTGGAATACACCGCCTTTTTGATCACTGGGAAGATATAAAAAGTGCCCGTGCTATTGTGGCTGTGGCCGGAATGGAGGGTGCATTACCCAGCGTAGTGGGAGGTATTGCAGGATGTCCGGTTATTGCTGTGCCTACCAGCGTAGGTTACGGAGCCAGTTTTGATGGACTGGCCCCCCTATTGACCATGCTCAATACATGTGCTTCTGGAGTAGCTGTAGTAAACATTGATAATGGATTCGGCGGTGGCTATGTTGCTGCTTTGATTAATCTGGGAGCATCTTTAGAGGGTTAGATTATTTCATTGGAGGTGGTTAAAGTGTTGTCCATGTTTTATATTACGGTAGGATCTCAGGAAGAAGCAGAAAAGCTTGCTACAAACCTGGTCAACGACAGGTTAGTGGCTTGTGTGAACGTGATTCCCAAGATTAAATCTTTTTTCTACTGGGAAGGCGAGGCTCAATCAGAAGAGGAAGTTTTGCTGATGGGCAAAACAAGGCGCGAGCTTACTGATGACCTGGTGGCAGCTGTTAATAAATATCATTCTTATGATGTCCCCTGTGTGATTACCTGGGTTCTGGACGGAGGCAACCCGGAGTTTTTAGATTGGGTAAAGGAGGAAACCGGGGGTGAAAAATGATGCAAGCTATGCCCCGCGAACTCTCTATTTAGATTGTTTTAGTGGTATAAGCGGCGACATGTTTATAGGGGCGTTGCTGGATACCGGGCTGCTCAAGCTATACCAACTTGAGGATTATTTATCTACGCTAGAAGTTGGCGGTTATCGATTAGAAACGGAAACTGTTCAGCGACAAGCAATAGCGGGGACCCGTTTCAAGGTTGTTGTTGAAGAGAATTCTACTTTTCGTAATTTGAATGATATTGAAAAGATATTATCTAAAAGTAAACTTCCAGAGGAAGTAAAAGAAAAGTCATTGGCAATGTTTACTAAGTTAGCCCAAGTTGAATCCAGGGTGCATGATGTGCCACTTGAGAAGGTGCATTTTCACGAAATCGGGGCCCTTGATTCCCTAATTGATATTACCAGTAGTATTTTATCTATTCATTTACTGGGAGTTGAGGAAGTAGTTTGCTCTCCACTGCCTGTTGGCAGAGGGTTTATTGATATCGAGCATGGTAAAATCCCTCTGCCTGCACCAGCTACGGCTGCCTTGCTGGCAGGAGCAGGAACACCTGTTTATGGAGTTGATATACAGGGAGAATTGGTTACTCCCACAGGGGCGGCTCTGGTTACTTCCCTGGCTGGGAGGTATGGCCAGATGCCATCGTTTAACCTGGAGGCAGTAGGATATGGAAGTGGTTCTAAAGAATACGGCATTCCTAACTTCCTGCGTGTTTTTGTGGGCTCGGATGCTTTAAATCAAAATACCGGACCGGGGCAGCAGGAAAGTGTGGAAATCATAGAAGCCAACATCGATGATTTGAACCCAGAAATCAGTGGTTATTTGATGGATAAACTGCTGCAAAAAGGGGCCATGGATGTTTACTTTACCCCTATATACATGAAAAAAAATCGCCCGGCCATAAAAATAACTGTTTTGTCCTCGGCTGAGAATAAAGATGATTTAATGGATTTACTGTTCCAAGAAACTTCTACTTTTGGATGTCGTATAGTAGAGGGGCAAAAAATAGTATTGCCGAGGCGAGTGGAAGAGGTATCTACACGCTGGGGTAGTGTGCGGGTAAAAGTGGTAGGTAGCGAAGATGGCAATCAAAAAGATATTGGGCATTACTCGCCTGAATACGAAGATTGCCTGGCCATAGCTTATCGGGAAGGAATCCCCCTCAAAGAAGTTTACCGGGAGGTGGAGCAGCTATACCGTAAAAAAAGTGAATCAGAGTGACCGTTCTTTGGATTTACTTTTGGAGGATTCATTTTTGGAGGTTGTTTATTTTTCATACTTGTGATAAAATATTTGTGCTAAATTACTGGGGAATTCATCGCCTGCACGCAGGGGCGAAATTTTTATTATTAGAAGTTGTTGAAAATACAAATTCAAATCGTTTTAGATGTATCAGCTAACGAAGGAGGGCATATTAAGTGGTTAAGTGGGAAAAAATAGACACCAATAAAGTGAAACTAGAGGTAGAGGTTCCGGAGGAGGAAGTGGAAGACGCTTTACAACAGGCTTATAAAAAGGTAGTTAAAGATGTGAATTTACCTGGCTTCCGCAAGGGAAAAGTTCCCCGCAAGGTTTTGGAGGCCAAGTATGGTCCGGAAATACTCTATCAGGATGCTGTAGATTACTTGCTTCCCCAGGCTTATAGCAGGGCTATTGATGAGGAAGGGATCGAGCCCATAAACCAGCCGGAAATTGATGTGCAGCAGATTGAAAAGGGACAGCCTCTTGTTTTTACGGCAGAGGTGGAAGTTAAACCGGAAGTAAAACTCGGTGAATATAAAGGCGTTAAAGTGGAAGTGGAAAAAGAAGAAGTTGATGAGGAAAAATTGGAAAATCACATTGAAGGTTTGCGCCAGCAGCATGCTCGCTTGATTGAGGTGGAAGACAAGGAAACTGAAGCTTCTGATGGCGACATGGTAATGATCGACTTTACTGGCTATGTTAATGGAGAACCTTTTGAAGGCGGAGATGCTCAGGATTATTCCCTGGAAATTGGCACTAATACTTTTATTTCTGGCTTTGAGGAACAGTTGATTGGGATGAAAGTTGGCGAGGAAAAGGAAGTTAAGGTTACTTTCCCTGAAGATTATCGTAGTGAGGACCTTGCCGGGGAAGAAGCAGTGTTTGAAGTAACTTTAAAGCAGATAAAACAAAAAGAATTGCCGGAGTTAAATGATGATTTTGCCCGGGAAATAAGTGATTTTGACACTTTTGAGGAATTTAAGGCAGACGCTTTTCAAAAGCTGAAGGACAATGCAGAGCAGCAGTATAAGACCCAATTGGAAACGGCAGTCATTGAAAAGGTTAGCGAAAATGCCGAAGTGGAAATTCCTGAAACTCTCATTGAGAGGCAGCTAGACAACATATTGCAAGATATGGAGCAATATTTACAATATCAGGGCCTTAACCTGGGAACTTTTTTGGAGTTAACGGGCAAGAGTGAAGATGATATGCGTGAAGAACACCGTGAGGAAGCTGAGAAGAGAGTGAAGGCCAACCTGGTGCTTGATGAAATAATCAAGGAAGAGGACATTGATGTAACGGAGGATGAACTTAATGAAAGGTTACAAGAGATGGCGGAGCAGTATGATGATTCACCGGAGAGAATCAGGGAAGTTTTTGAAAAACAGGGCAGATTGGAAATGATGAGAGAAGAGATTAGAATGCGTAAAGTTATAGATCTGCTGGTGGAAAATGCGGAAGTGGAGATTAAACCCAAAGAAGAAGATGATGATGAAAAAAGTGCTTAACATGGATGTTACAGAATATTTACATCTGAATGGCAGGAATAATTAAGTTTGTATGGAAATCTCTTTTACACAATAGTTCACGATACACGATAGTTATGACTAAAGAAAGGAAAAGAAAGGAGTTGTTAGGTTTGAATTTAGTCCCTATGGTTGTGGAGCAGACAAATAGAGGAGAAAGGGCATATGATATATTTTCCAGGTTGCTTAAGGATCGCATTGTATTTATAGGTTCTGGAATAGATGACAATGTAGCTAACTTGGTTATAGCCCAGATGTTGTTTTTGGAGTCTGAAGACCCTGACAAGGATATTAATCTTTATATAAATTCTCCTGGTGGAGCAATTTATTCTGGACTGGCAATTTATGATACCATCCAATATATCAAGCCGGATGTATCTACTATATGCATAGGAATGGCGGCAAGTATGGGAGCAGTATTGCTCTCGGCAGGAACTAAGGGCAAGCGTTTTGCCCTTCCTCATTCGAGAATAATGGTTCATCAGCCCATGGGAGGCGCCCGCGGGCAAGCTGCAGATGTTGAAATTCACGCCAAAGAAATAATGGGGTTGAAAGAAATTATCAATAACATCTTGTCTGAGCATACTGGGCAGCCTATGGAACAGATTGCCAAGGATACAGACCGGGATTTCTTTATGTCTGTAGATGATGCTAAAAATTATGGTATAATTGATGAAATAGTAACAACAAATACTACAAATAGGTAAACTTATGTTAGTTAAACAAAGATGCTGCTTTTTAAGAAGGATTAATCCCGTTTTTTATCCCACAAAAATGTATTTACACTAAAATTGGGGTGAGAATTGCTTATGTTTAAATTTAGTGATGACAAGGGACAACTTAAATGTTCATTCTGTGGAAAAACCCAGGAACAGGTACGCAAACTGGTTGCTGGTCCCGGTGTCTACATCTGCGATGAGTGTATTGAGCTATGTAACGAGATCATTGAGGAAGAAATTAGAGAGGACAGTGAATATGATTTTGTAGATTTGCCCAAGCCTTCGGAGATAAACGAAATTTTGGATCAGTATGTTATTGCTCAGGAAAATGCTAAAAAAGCATTATCAGTAGCGGTTTATAATCATTACAAAAGGATAAATGCCGGTAATCAGCTGGAAGATGTTGAACTTACTAAAAGTAACATCATATTGATTGGTCCCACAGGTGTGGGGAAAACACTTCTGGCTCAAACCCTGGCCCGGATTTTAAATGTGCCGTTTGCAATTGCTGACGCGACATCACTTACAGAAGCGGGTTATGTAGGTGAAGATGTTGAAAATATCCTTTTAAAGTTGATTCAGGCTGCTGATTACGATCTGGAAAAAGCCGAGAAAGGTATAGTTTATATTGATGAGATAGATAAAATTGCCCGCAAAACTGACAACCCTTCTATTACCAGGGATGTTTCCGGTGAAGGTGTACAGCAGGCATTACTAAAAATACTGGAAGGGACTGTGGCCAGTGTGCCGCCCCAGGGGGGACGTAAGCATCCTCACCAGGAATTTATGCAAATAAACACTAACGACATCCTGTTTATATGTGGTGGTGCTTTTGATGGCCTGGACAAAATTGTGGAGTCACGCATTGGTAAGAAGGGAATAGGATTTGGTTCCGATATTAAGAAGAAATCGGAAGAAGGTGTTGGGGAGATCCTCAAACATGTTCTGCCCCAGGACTTGCTCAAGTATGGGCTTATTCCTGAATTCGTAGGGAGGGTGCCTGTGGTGGCAACCCTCGATCCCTTGAACAGAGAATCACTGGTGAGGATACTTACTGAACCTCGCAATGCCCTGGTCAAACAATATCAAAAATTGTTCGAGCTTGACGGGGTAACCCTGGAATTTTCGGATAACTCTTTGATGGGTATTGCTGATGAAGCAATTAAAAGGGATACTGGGGCACGTGGTTTGCGTGCAATCCTGGAAGAAAACCTCATCGATGTGATGTATGATCTTCCTTCCAAGGAAAATATCCAGAAGTGCATGATCACTCCTGAGGTAATTTCCAAAAAGGAAAAGCCCATTTTGGTGACTTCGGAGAAAAAGCGGAAGAAAAAAGAAGAGTCGGCATAAGAGTCCGCATAGAAGCATGATCCGGGAAAACCTTTTGGTTTCCGCATGAAAAAGTTAATAACTTGTTAAACATAAAGAGCAAGGAATATAAAGCCATATTCCGTGCTCTTTTTTTTTGAAGGAAATTGCTTAAGAAAACCTTTCTAAAGTTATGTTTAAGGATACTACTAATAATTCTGGGAGATAATATGAATAGGAAGTATTTTTGATGAAAAGATTAAACAATAATTAAATCTAACAGGCATGCCTGGTTAGGAGGGTGTTATTTGGAAAATTTTGCAGGAATATTGACCATGATCCAGGTTTTTTTTGCTGTAGTTATCGGGCTGTATTTCTTTAATTTGTTGAAAAACCAACAAACAAGTAAGGTTGCAGTTGATAAAGAATCTCGTAAGGAAATGGAGCAGTTGGAAAGAATGCGTCGTATTTCTTTGACGGAACCCCTTTCGGAAAAATCACGCCCCAGCACTTTTACAGAAATTATTGGGCAGGAAAATGGTCTTAAGGGATTGAGGGCAGCGCTTTGCGGATCCAACCCGCAGCATGTCATTCTTTACGGACCGCCTGGTGTGGGCAAAACTGCTGCAGCCAGGCTGGTGCTTGAAGAGGCTAAGAAAAACTCAACTAGTCCTTTTAAAGAGAGTGCCAGATTTGTAGAGTTGGACGCTACTACCGCCAGGTTTGATGAACGAGGTATTGCCGATCCTCTTATTGGCACAGTTCATGATCCGATTTATCAAGGGGCAGGGGCCATGGGCATGGCTGGCATTCCACAACCCAAGCCAGGGGCAGTAACCAAGGCACATGGGGGTATTCTTTTTATTGATGAGATAGGAGAATTGCATCCCATTCAAATAAATAAATTGTTAAAGGTTTTAGAAGACCGAAAAGTATTTCTGGAGAGTTCATACTATAATAGTGAGGACCAAAGCATTCCACGCCATATTCATGAAATCTTTCAAAATGGTTTGCCTGCAGATTTTCGCCTTATTGGGGCCACCACCAGGATGCCTGAAGACCTTCCTCCGGCAGTTCGTTCTCGCTGCCTGGAGATATTCTTTAGAGGTTTGCAGCCATCTGAAGTAAAAGTAATTGCTAAAAATGCAGCTCAAAGAGTAAGTTACCATATTGAAGATGAACCTTTAGATGTAGTAACAAATTTCGCTTCTAATGGCAGGGAAGCTGTAAATATTGTGCAGATGGCTGCGGGAATTGCCCAGGGAGAAAGTCGCCATAGTGTTGAAGTAGAAGATGTAGAATGGGTGGTTAACAGTAGCCAATTATCACCCCGCCCTGAGCGAAAGGTAGATAAGGATCCCCAGGTAGGATATGTCAATGGCCTGGCTGTTTATGGACCCAATATGGGGACCCTTATTGAAATAGAGGCTTCAATGTTTTCAGCTTCTCCGGGCAGCGGTGGAGTTAACATTAATGGAATCATAGAGGAAGAAGAACTTGGAAAGGTTGGTGGTGGAAGAACTGTTCGCCGCAAGAGTAGTGCAAAAGGTGCAGCAGAAAATGTAATTACGGTATTGAATTGCTTGTTTGGCTTAAATTTGCAAGATTACCATATTCACCTCAACTTCCCCGGCGGTATCCCCCTGGATGGACCTTCAGCAGGAGTGGGAATGGCGGTGGCAATATATTCTGCATGGAAGCAAAAGCCAGTTGATTCATTGTTGGCCATGACCGGAGAAGTTTCAGTAAGGGGAACCGTTCGCCCGGTTGGTGGGATTACTCCTAAATTAGATGCTGCCAAGGAAGCAGGAGTGAAAAAAGTTTTAATTCCAGATAAAAATTGGCAAAAAGGTTATGCTAAGCATCCTAACCTGGAAGTTGTCCCCATCACATATTTACAAGAAGCTTTGCAACTGGCATTGAATTATAATGAAAATGAATCCGAGACGACCTCAGAGGTAGTTAATAGTAAATATAAACCTTCAGCCACATCATACTTTACTTTACATGGTGGTTAATTAAGGTTAAAATGGTATAGGAATTTGCAAAATAGATTAAAAGGATTCCTGTTTTATCAGGAATCTTTTTGTTTCACAGATTTATCTTGTCGGTAATAATATTAACCATGAAATTTAACTCTAGAAAAAGTTAAATTCATTTTCATCACAGGAGGTTGAACAGAACTAATGTTTAATAAAAAGAAGAAAATGCAACTAATGCCCTTGAGGGGAGTAATAGTTTTTCCCCATATGGTGATTCATCTTGATGTGGGGCGTGAAAAATCCATAAAAGCTTTGGAAAAGGCCATGGTGGGCGACAGTAACATTTTTTTAGTTTCTCAAAGAGATGCTCAAACTGATGAACCTGAAGTGGGCGATTTGTACAAAGTTGGCACTATATCCAAGGTTAAACAAATGATCAAGTTGCCGGGTGGAAATTTTCGGGTTCTGGTCGAAGGAGTCCAAAGGGCCAAGTTAAATAAGTTAATTTATGAAGATCCTTACTTTGAAGTTGAGATAGAGCCCATAAGAGAAGAAGAGGAGGAGAGTGGTGAGAGCCCGGAACTGGAAGCTTTAATGCGTACTCTGCAAGAACGGTTTGATGAATATGTGCAGGGAAGTAAAAAGATTTCCCCGGAAGCTGTGGAAAATGTTTCGGGTATTGAAGACCCGGGAGAAGTGGCAGACATAATTACTTCCCATCTGCCAATTAACGTGGAGCAGAAACAAGAAATTTTGGAAACGGTTAATCTACGTAAGCGGATGGAAAGGTTGGCAGAAATATTAAACCGGGAGCTAGAAATATTAGAAATTGAGAAGAAAATTAGTTCACGAGTCCGGAAGCAGATGGAAAAAACTCAAAAAGAGTATTACCTGCGAGAGCAAATGAAAGCTATTCAGCAGGAACTTGGTGAAAAAGACGAAAGGATGGCTGAAGCTGATGAATATCGCAAGAAGGTTTCTGAGGCTGAGCTTCCTGAAGAAGTAGAAGAAAAGGCTCTTAAAGAATTGGATCGCCTGGAAAAAATGCCTATGGCAGCTGCTGAATCGGTGGTAATTAGGAACTATCTGGACTGGCTGGTGGAGTTGCCATGGTCACACATGACTGAGGACCAACTGGACCTGGACGTGGTGCAGGAAGTTTTGGATGAAGATCATTACGGTTTAGAAGAAGTTAAGGAAAGAATCATAGAATTTTTAGCGGTTAGAAGGCTTTCTACAGAGGCAAAAGGCCCCATCCTCTGCCTGGTAGGCCCGCCTGGTGTAGGGAAAACTTCTTTGGCCAGATCGGTAGCCAGAGCTATGAACCGTAACTTTGCCCGGATATCTTTGGGTGGTGTGAGAGATGAGGCCGAAATACGAGGACATCGTCGCACTTACGTAGGAGCACTACCAGGTCGTATTATTCAGGGTATGCGAAAGGCAGAATCTAAAAATCCCGTGTTTTTGCTGGATGAGATCGACAAGATGTCTGTGGACTTTAGAGGAGATCCTTCATCTGCTTTGCTGGAAGTTCTGGATCCAGAGCAAAATACTATTTACAGCGATCACTTTATTGAAATACCTTACGATCTTTCCAGGGTGTTGTTTTTTACCACGGCAAATCTTAAATTTAACATTCCGCAGACATTGCTTGATCGTCTCGAAATTATTAATATTCCGGGCTATACGGAGGAGGAGAAGGTAGAAATCGCCCGCCGTCATCTGATTCCAAAACAACTGAAGGAGAATGGCCTTACGGAAGATAATATAAGCATTTCAGAAGGTGCTTTGCGCAATATTATTAGGGAATATACCAGGGAAGCAGGGGTAAGGAACCTGGAAAGGAACCTTTCCGCTGTATGCCGTAAAGTTGCCCGCGAAGTGGTTAAGGATGAGTCTTATTATCAAAGGGTCACCAAACAAAATTTACAAAAGTTTTTGGGTGTACCCAAGTATAGATTTGGAGTAGCGGAAAAAGAACACCAGTTGGGAGTGGCTACAGGGCTGGCCTGGACTGAAGCTGGAGGAGATATTCTTTCCGTAGAAGCTACTCTTATGAAAGGTAAGGGTAAGCTAAATTTGACTGGCAAACTGGGTGATGTGATGCAGGAATCTGCTCAAGCAGCCCTTAGTTTTATTCGTTCCCGAACAGAGTCTTTAAAAATTGATGAGGATTTCTATGAAAAGTTCGATATGCACGTGCATATACCCGAGGGGGCCATTCCCAAGGATGGGCCTTCGGCAGGTGTGGCAATGGTTATCGCTATGGTTTCTGCCTTGACACGTCGCCCGGTAAGCAAGGACTATGCCTTAACCGGGGAAGTAACTCTCCGCGGCAGGGTTCTTCCTGTAGGCGGAATTAAAGAAAAGATACTGGCGGCGCATCGGGCAGGAATTAAAAAGGTGATCTTACCTGCTGATAATAATAAGGATCTTAGTGAGGTGCCTTCCCACGTCCGTCGAAAGATTGAATGCATAACTGTGGAGCACATGGATGAGGTAATTAACAAGGTTTTATTAAATAGAGAAAAACAGGAAGACCATATGGAAGGAGAAATGGTGGGACAGGAAGAAGAAATATCCACTTCACTTAACCAGGAAGATTCTGCTTACCGGCATTAAGGTTTTGCAGAATTTGGTCGATTGCAAGCATATAGAAATAGCCACATTTAAAATATTATGTAGATGATGCAAGGTATTCTCTTCTTGTCTTCAAGACAGATATAAAGATGAAAATTCGCAAATGTTATTTGGCTCAAAAAGCCAGTAAGCCTAAAGATTTTCCCGGAGAAGATCTCCCTGAAGTGGCTTTTTTAGGCAGGTCCAATGTGGGGAAGTCATCTTTGATTAATGCTTATTTGGGTAGAAAAAACCTGGCCAAAACAAGCTCTACGCCCGGTAAGACCAGGGCGCTCTTTTTTTACTTGGTAAACGATTCTTTTTACCTGGTTGACTTGCCGGGATATGGATATGCACGGGTTTCCAAGGCCATGCGCAATTCATGGGGGGAGCTAATAGAAACTTACTTGTTTGAACGGCCTCAACTAAAGGGAATGGTTCACATTGTAGATATTCGTCATTCTCCAACTGAGGATGACAGGCTTATGAGTGATTGGTTGCTAAACCTGGGTTTTCCTTTTATAACTGTTGCTACTAAGGCTGATAAGATAGCCAAAGGGCGTCATTTAGATAGGGTTAAAAAGATGGAAAAGGAATTGGATCTGCCCGGTGACTATAAAATTTACCCTTTTTCGGCACAGAATAAAATTGGATTGGAAGAAGTCACGGAATTTATAGATCGTCTGGTAAGTTCTTAAAACATCAATAATTGGGAAATATGCATCCGGTTTGTTTATTTTTGAATATAATTTAAATTCTAGGGGGCGAGATTTTGCCAGTAGCAGGAGTAGACATAGGTTCTATAAGCACAGAAGTAGTAGTTTTGGAAGGGGAACAAGTACTAGCCGAGGTGATATCGGCCACCGGCGCAAATAGTAAAGCTGCTGCCGAGAAAGCTTTAGCGGAGGCTTCCAGCAAAGCCGGCACCAGTGTAGATCAATTGGAATATATAGTGGCAACAGGATATGGTAGGGTAAGTGCTCCCTCAGCTCATAAGAAGGTAACAGAAATCACCTGCCATGGCAAAGGGGCTTACTTTCTTTATCCTGGCACACGCACTGTTATTGATATTGGAGGTCAGGATAGTAAAGTTATTAGTCTGGATTCTAAAGGTAATGTAGTAGATTTTGTAATGAATGAAAAATGTGCAGCTGGAACCGGTCGTTTTCTGGAAGTAATGGCCCATGCCCTGGAAGTTGAACTGGAAGAGTTGGCGGATTTTAGCGGCAGGGCTTCTCGTTCTGTGCCTATTAGTAGTATGTGTACTGTTTTTGCAGAGTCAGAAGTAGTTTCACTCATAGCTACCGGTGAGCCAAGGGAAGATATTATCAGAGGAATCCATGATTCCATTGCCGAAAGAACAGTAGGGATGGTTAACCGTGTTGGTATGGAAGAAGAATTAATTATGACTGGCGGAGTTGCTCGCAATGGTGGAGTGGTTGAGTGTCTTAAAGAAAGGCTGGGAGTTAACATTAAAATTCCTCAAAACCCACAAATTGTTGGGGCTCTGGGTGCTGCTATAATAGCTTCCGGAAATAGTAACAGATAGATCTATCAATTATAAGGTAATTTCTTATACAGGTTTTTAATTTAAGTTTTAGCCCACCCTTGTCCTTCAACATGTTTGATCTTTTTGATTAGAATGTAGGCAATTCCCATCTTGGCAATGTCCAGTGGAATGTAGGGTATAACACCTGCTACCAGGGCTTGCCACAACTCATAGTTCATAATGTAAGCAAGTTGGAGCGCACCGAGGGTGTATACCCAGATTAGGCATATTCCCATACCAAAAATTTTTTGCCAGGCGACTTTATTTTTGTTTTCCCTTTCGCTTAACTTGCCCAGGAGGTATGTGCCTGGCAGCAGGCCCAGCAGATAACCGCCTGTATGGCCCAGGATTACCTGTAGTCCTCCTCTGCCCATAGAGAAAACTGGCAGGCCAGCCACCCCCAGAATGATGTAAATAAGAACGCTTATAAACCCCGCTTTACCTCCCAGAAGGGTGCCAGCCAAAAAAACTCCCAATACTTGCCCGGTGAAAGGCACCGGAGAAAAAGGAATAGGGATGGAAATCTGGGCCAGAATAGCTATCATTGCTGTGAAAAGAGCAATTCTGGTTAGTTGTTGGATGGTAAAGGAAATAATCGTTCACTCTCCCTTTGACTGGAATTTATTCCTGGAAGGTTCGTAAGTGTTCAATTTCTCCGTAACTGAAGCGACGTTCTACCTGTTTTGTATCGGTAACAATTAAAGATCCATTATCATCAATGTCAGAAGCATAACCCTCAGTGTATTCATTTCCTAAATTAATAGTTACGTAATTTCCCAGAGTCATATTGTATTCTTTCCAGTTTTGCTTGAATGGATAGAATCCTTTTTCAAGGAAAAGAGGGTAGCCACGATCAATGTGCTTTAAGATTGAAGCACATAAGTATTGCCGCTTAAATTTAATTCCGCTTTCAGTATGGAGGGAAGTGGCTATAGATTTTAGTTCCTTTGGGAAATCATTTTTATGTTGATTAACATTTATGCCAATGCCAAGAATAATATAATGGACAGCTTCCGGTTCCATTTTAATCTCGCTTAAAATCCCACCAATTTTTTTATTGTGGAGCATGAGGTCGTTGGGCCATTTTATTGTCACTGGTAAAGAAGTTTCTTGCCTCAAAGCGGTAGTAACCATAGTTGCTGCTGCAGCTGTAAAACTGGACATTGCTGAGGGCAAGTGGGCTGTAGGGTAAAAAAGTATGGACATCCATATGCCCTGGCCGGGGGGAGAGTGCCATACTCTGTTCCTTCTTCCTCTGCCGCTTGTTTGTTCTTCGGCAAAGATTACTGTGCCTTCTTCTGTCTTCCGGGAGGCAAGACGATGGGCTTCATAGTTGGTGGAATCCAGGGATGTATAATAATAAATTTTCTTTCCCACTAATTGAGTGTTCAAAATATGATCTAAGGCTTCCGGAGTTAAAAGATCGGGAATAGATATCAGTCTATAACCACGGTTAGGCAAGGCTTCTATTTCGTATCCCTCATGACGCAAAGCTTGCATATGCTTCCATACTGCTGCGCGAGTCAATTTTAATTTTTCACTGATGTATTCTCCGGAAATATAGTCATTTTGTTTTTGTTTTTGAAGTAGTGACAGTATTTGATAACGAGCGTTTTGCATTAGAATCACCGCTTAGGATTATACCTTTAACAAGTTAGATTGTAAACTGTTTTTTCCTAACCGGTTGACATTGCTAATTTGTTTACAAAATACTACTTAATGCAACAAACTATCACTACAGCGAAAGATTGTGAATGTGCGGTGCCCAGGAAAATTATGCAAAAAAAAAGCGCGATTTGATTAATCGCGCTGCAAGCTAATAAATATATTAAAAAAAGAGGGGGTCAACTCACTTCTTATTATAAATGGAGAATATTACAGAAATATTACACAGGTGTATTTTTTTTGTTACATTCAGTGATTATAGGGAAAAAAAATTATCGTTTTGGCAAAATGTATCTTAAAAAAAAAATTAATTTGGCTGGATTTCCGTAAAGTCGAATTGACACGATATATGGCGATCAAGGACGCAAGGTTTAGAATATTCTATGATTTTGCGTTGTATGGAATTGCTTGTTATGCTATCATATTATTAAACTATTTTAATCCATCCACCCTTTAAATTGGAGGTAGCAACATATGAGAAAAGTTTCGGTAAAAGACGTCAAACCAGGGATGGAACTGGCTCGCCCAGTTTATGGAGTAGAAGGCCAGGTTATTTTAAACGAGGGAGTAAAATTAAAACCCCAGTACATCAGAAACCTTGTTCAAATGGATGTGAGCAGTGTTTATGTGAAAGATGAAAGATTGGAAGATGTGGATCAAGAAGATGTAATAGCGGAAAAAACCAAGCTGGAAACGCGCAATCTTTTAAAGAATGTTTTTAAAGAAACGGCTCAGGGCAAAGAAAGTTTAAAAAATGTGGTCAAATTAGAAAAGAAAATAACCCAAACCATAGATAATATAATTGAAGATATTCTTGAAAATAAAGAACTGGTATTAAATCTGGTGGAAATAAAGTCTACCAATAATTATCATTTTGATCACAGCCTTAGTGTGGCTGTTTTTTCCATAATTACGGCTATTAAGATGGAACTGCCCCTGAGCTTGATTAAAAGAAATACGCCGGGATTGTTACTTTTTGATATTGGCACTATTAAAATCCCCAATTTCATATTGAATAAGCCTGGGCCTTTAACTAACGACGAACTTGAAATTGTAAAAAAACATCCGGTACATGGATACCGTATATTTAAAAAAACAAACATGTTTTCTGATAATACGGCCGATATTATTTTGCAGCATCATGAGCGGCTCAATGGCAATGGGTATCCTCGCGGGCTGAAAGAGGATAATATAAATCTTTTTGCTCAAATCGTGGCTGTGGCTGACGTTTATGATGCTCTGATTTCGCACCGCCCTTATCGCCAGGCATATTCACCGGATAAAGCTTTACAAATCCTCTCTACTATGAGCAATGAGGGATTAAATGCACGGTTAATTCAGGAGTTTTATAAATTTGTGGCAGCTTACCCGGTGGGAACTCATGTGATGCTTAGTAACGAGCAAAGCGGGCTGGTAATAGGCAATACGGCAGGCTATCCATTCCGGCCTAAAGTTCGTGTATTTTATGAAGGTGAGCAGTTGACACCTATTTCCAATCCGTACGAAATAGATCTTACTGAAAGGCTAGACGTAGTGGTTAAGCAAGTTGTAAATGAAGAGGAAAGTGAAGACAGTTCATATATTACGAATAGTTTATAGTTAGGATTTTGATTAATATTATTTGTTATTAATCAAGCACACTGTTTTGTTGGTACTCTTGCAGGCTCATGACTTCCATTCCTTTTTGCTGGAGTATTTCGATTCCACGGAGAGCAGTCCATGCTGCCCGGATGGTAGTAATGATAGAAACTCCTTGCGCCAGAGCTTTCTGGCGCATTTTTACTTCGTCGCTCTGGGCACCAGTCCCTGAAGGTGTATTTATAATCAATTCTACTTCGTCGCTTTCAATGTAGTCTACGATGTGGGGACGCCCTTCTTGTAACTTGTTTACCTCTTCCACTTCTATTTCTTCGGTACGCAAAGCAGCAGCAGTTCCAGCGGTAGCTATTATCTGAAAGCCCAATCTGGAAAATTCGCGGGCCAGCTTAATGGCATCGCCTTTATCACGATTAGCAACGGTAATAAATACTTTCCCTGTTAATGGCAGAGAAGTTCCAGCCGAAAGTTGGGACTTGGCAAAAGCCATCCCAAAGTCATCATCTATTCCCATTACTTCACCGGTAGAACGCATTTCAGGGCCCAGGATTATATCAACTTCCGGGAAGCGGGCAAAAGGAAATACGGCTTCTTTTACAGCCACATGCTTTGGAGTTATTTCTCCAGTCAATCCCATTTCACGCAGTTTTTTTCCGGCCATAGCCCTGGTGGCGATTTGAGCAAGCGGTAATCCTGTGGTTTTGCCTACAAATGGTACTGTGCGAGAAGCACGCGGGTTGGCTTCTATAAGGTATACTTTATCACCTCTCAAGGCAAACTGGATATTGCAGAGCCCTACCACGTTCAACTCGTGAGCCAACTGGTATGTTTGACGACGTATTTCTTCTTTTTGTGCTTCAGTAAGGCTGAATGTTGGAATTACACAGGAACTGTCGCCGGAATGGATACCGGCGTGCTCCACGTGCTCCATGATGCCGCCTATATAAACATCAGAACCGTCACAAACTGCATCTACATCTATCTCAATGGCTCCTTCCAGAAATTTATCCAGAAGAAGTGGTGTGTATGGTGAAACTTCAGCATTGTTGCGTATATATTCACTGAGACTTTTCTCATCGTATACGATTTGCATGGATTTCCCACCCAGCACGTAAGAGGGCCGGGCCAGCACTGGGAAACCAAGCCCATTTGCTTCTCTCAAAGCTTCTTTTTCATTGACAGCGGTGCCATGGGGTGGTTCGATAAGATCTAACTTTTCCACTACTTCAGCAAACTCGCGTCGATTTTCAGCGCGGTTTATATCTGCAGGTGAAGTTCCCCAGATTTTTACACCCCTTTCCATAAGGGGTAAGGCTAATTTAAGTGGAGTTTGTCCTCCAAACTGTAAAATTACTCCTTCCGGCTGTTCTATTTCATAAATATTGAGTACATCTTCCAGGGTTAAAGGTTCAAAATAGAGCCGGTGGGAAATATCATAGTCGGTACTAACAGTTTCCGGGTTGCAATTGACCATGATTACCTCATAACCTTCACTTTGGAGGGCAAAGGCAGCTTGCACACAGCAGTAATCAAATTCTACTCCCTGGCCTATCCGATTGGGGCCACTGCCCAAAATCATGACTCGAGGACGAGAAGAGAATTCGGGAACCTCGCTGTGCTGTTCATAAGTTGAGTAAAAGTAAGGTGTATATGCTTCGAACTCCCCGGCGCATGTGTCTACACAGCGGTAGGCAGGGATTATCCCGGCTGACTTTCGTTTTTGTCTTATAGTCTCTTCCTCTGTACCTGTTAAAATTGCTAGCCTTCGATCTGAAAAACCATTTTCTTTAGCTGATTGTAAAATTTCCGGGGTCAGATCTTCAGAATTAGTTTTTGCCAGCGATTTTTCTTCGGCAATGAGTTCTTCCAGCTGGTCTAAAAACCACCTGTTGATTTTAGTTTTTTCGTATATTTCTTCGCCGTTGTAATTTTGGCGGTAAGCTTCTGCAATATAGAAAATGCGCTCTGGCTGGGGGATGGACATATATCGCTCTAATTCCTGGGTATTTGCATTTTTAACTATATCGTTTTCCAACCCGTGATAATCTTGCTCCAGCGAGCGAAGGGCTTTTTGAAGAGCTTCTTTATAGGTGCGTCCGATGCTCATAACTTCCCCTACGGATTTCATCTGGGTAGTCAGGGTGCGGTCAGCTTCCGGGAATTTTTCAAAGTCCCACCTGGGGATTTTTACCACGCAGTAATCAATGGTGGGTTCAAAGGAAGCAGGAGTTTTTTGGGTAATGTCGTTGGGCAATTCGTCCATGGTGTAACCCACGGATAGTTTGGCGGCAATTTTGGCTATGGGGTAACCGGTGGCCTTGGAAGCCAGTGCTGATGAACGCGAAACCCTTGGGTTCATTTCAATGACTACTACCCGCTCACTATAGGGGTCCAGGGCAAATTGGATATTGCACCCGCCAGTGGTGATGCCCAGTTTTCTCAAAGCAACGATGGATGCGTCTCGTATAATTTGGTATTCCTTATTGGTAAGAGTTTGAACCGGAGCCACAGTAATGCTCTCGCCGGTGTGAACTCCCATAGGATCCACATTTTCGATGGAACAAATAATTACAGTGTTGCCGCCATGATCTCGCATAACCTCCATCTCAATTTCTTTCCATCCCAAAACTCCTTCTTCCACCAACACCTGGGAAGCAGGGCTTACCTTCAAGCCGTAAGCAACTTTTTCCCGGAGTTCTTGCAAGTTATAGGCAATCCCGCCTCCGGTGCCGCCCAGAGTATATGAAGGCCTAATTACCAGGGGGTAACCGGTTTCCGCGGCGAATTTTTCAGCTTCGTTTACGCTGTTAATATAAACGCTTTGAATAACGTCCAGTCCAGCTTCTTCCATGGCATCTTTAAAAAGTTCCCGGTCCTCGGCTACGTTGATAGTATTCACGTTGACACCTATGAGTTCTACGTTCCATTCTTCTAGAGTGCCACTACGGAAAAGTTCTACGGCAATGTTTAGCCCCGTTTGTCCACCCAGGGAGGGCAATAATGCATCGGGTTGCTCGCGGGCTATAATTTTGGCTACTGCTTCCGGGGTTAGAGGTTCTACATATGTCCGGTGGGCCATATCCGGGTCGGTCATTATGGTAGCCGGGTTACTGTTGATAAGGACAACTTCGTAACCTTCTTCCAGCAAAGCCCGGCATGCCTGAGTTCCTGAGTAATCAAATTCACAGGCTTGTCCTATGATTATCGGCCCTGAGCCTATTATAAGAATTTTGTTTAAATCATTACGTTTGGGCATTTATAACATCTCCATAAATTTATCGAATAAATTTTGGCAATCATGAGGTCCGGGCCCGGCTTCGGGATGAAATTGCACTGAAAAAAATCCCCAGTTAGGGTTTTCTATGCCTTCCAAGGTGTTATCGTTTAGGTTCATGTGTGTGACATTAGTTCCTTCCGGCAAATCTTTGTCATAAGCCAGGTTAAATCCGTGATTCTGAACGGTGATGAGCACCCGCCCGGAATGCAAGTCTTTTACAGGATGGTTAGCACCACGGTGTCCAAAAGTTAGCTTGAAAGTATCCATTCCCAGCGATCGGCCAATAACCTGGTGTCCCAAACAGATACCCATAATTGGGCGCCATTCTAAGAGTGATTTTACCGTGGGTTGGAGATAATCTAGGGGTGCTGGGTCACCGGGTCCGTTGGAAAAAAGAATTCCGTCAGGTTCTAAGGACTTGATTTCGCTGGCAGAAGTATTGGCCGGAACCACAGTGACTCTGGCTCCCCTCTCGACCAGCGCATTTAGAATGCTGTATTTTACACCCAGATCGATTACAACCACGTGCTTTAGATCAGAGTTTGTTTCTTGCGGCGAAAGTTCCGTAACAGGACCGGTAGAAGAACTACTCCAGTAGTAAGGTTTGCTGGTAGTTACGTTTTTGGCCAGGTCTTTTCCTTCAATGGAAGGGAATTGTTCCAATTCTTCTTTTAACTCTTCCAGGCTATGATTGCCGGTCGATATAATGCCCTTCATAGCTCCAAATTCCCGCAGGTGGAGAGTAAGTGTTCGAGTGTCGATTCCTTCCAAACCAATAATGCCATGACGCTCAAGATAATTCCCCAGGCTTTCCCGGGATAGAATGTGGTCAGGGTGCCAGCAGTGGCGTTTGACCAACACCCCTTTTACTTGGGGAAATTCTGATTCATTGTCATAAGGGTTGCAACCGTAGTTGCCAATATGAGGGTAAGTGAAAGTAAGGATTTGGCCGTGGTAGGAGGGATCGGTTACGGATTCTTGATAACCGGCCATTGCGGTATTAAAGACTACCTCCCCACAAACTTTTCCCTTGCCGGCGAATGCTTTTCCTTTTAGCGTAAAACCATCTTCCAGTAACAATAAAGCTTCCAACGGTAGAATCTCTCCTATGTTGTCTGGATTGTTATTTGTTAATAATTTGGGGTGTATTGGGTGTTTTACTACAACTTGTTTTGCATAATAAATTTCTATACCTTAACCCTACACCATTATACTCAAACTAAAAAAAATTACAAGGAGGAATTGCTATTTTAACAAGAAAAGTTTTAAAAACCCATTCCACTCTGCAAAAAAACAAAGCAAGAGTTTACAGTAAATGGAAGGAAGGGAGGGTTATGGTATCATTATTTCGCATTATGAAAAGCAATTCTATTTTTGTCTTGACTTGCTCCATCTTTCATTATAAAATGATATTATAAAACAAAGAGCTTTCTTCGCAATAAATTCAGGGTGTTGGGTTTTTTATGGTGTGAGAAATATGCCGGTGATTAAAGGAAGATAATGGTTTGGAAAGCTGTTATGTTGCATTATGGAATAATATATCACATAAATAAAGTTTTTTGGTCAAGCTATACATAATAGATCTTCTAAACTTTTTACAGTTAAGCTTAAGAGTAAAAAGCAGGCATAAATATAATGTAAGGTGGTGTTAGGGTTGTGTGGCATATCTGGTTTGATTAGCAGAAGAAAGGTGCGGGAAAACGGAGCCCGGATTAAAAGAAGTATAGTTTTACAAACCGAACGTGGTAATGGCCTGGGAGCAGGCTATGCAGCTTACGGGATATATCCTCAGTATAAGGAATTGTATGCTTTGCACGTTATGGCCATAAACAACTCGGTGATGGAAGAAGTAAGTAGTTTTCTCCGCCAACACTTTTATTTGCATCAGGTGGAAGATATACCGGTGCAAGATAAAGTTATTGATGATCATCCCGTCTTACAAAGATTTTTTGTGGAGCCCGCCCCGAATGGTTCTACTGCTTCCGCATCCGGAGCAAATTTTAATGAAGATGATTTTACCATCGAGAAAGTAATGCAGATCAATGTGGGTATTGAAGGGGCTTACGTGAGCTCCAGCGGTAAAAACCTAGGTGTTTTTAAAGGGGTGGGAACTCCCGAAGATATATATGATTTCTTCCGCCTGGATGAATACGAAGGTTATGCCTGGTTAGCTCATAACCGCTTTCCTACCAATACCCCGGGGTGGTGGGGTGGAGCGCATCCTTTTAACCTGCTGGGGTGGTCCATAGTGCATAATGGTGAAATTTCTTCATACGGGATCAACAAGCGTTACCTGGAAACTTATGGTTATAGCTGCAATATGAAAACTGACAGTGAGGTAGTGGCCTATTTGCTGGATTGGCTGATCAGAAAGCATGGCCTCTCCATTTATGATTCTACCTTGGTGTTGGCTCCTCCCTATTGGTCCACTACGGATCGCATAGAAGATGAAAAGATGCGGAGTCGACAGGTAGCTTTGAAAGTTATTTACGAATCGGCCATGCTCAATGGACCGTTTGCTATCTTGGCCGGTTTTGATGAAGGCATGTTTTCCATTACCGATAATACCAAATTAAGGCCTATGACAGTGGGGGAAACGGAAGGCTATAACTATTTTTCCAGTGAAATTGCATCTCTCTACGAGATGGAAGAAAACTGCGAAAATGTTTATACTCCCCGTGCCGGACAGCCTTGCATCGTGGTTTATGAAGGAGACGAGTCCAGATTGGAAGTAGGATCCCTAAATAGTTAATCATTTTTCTCCCTCCTCCTCAAGGGATGGGGTGGGGGTGTGTTAATTTTTTTCTACAAAGCCTGAATAATTATAAAATTTCATTATCATAAATTATATGGTGTCCGGGTATCTTTTACCCGGCATGTAGATAGGGGGTTATAAGTTGGCTGAACCAGAAATAAAAACAGAACGAATGAGCGAAAAAGAGGTGTCCCTTCCTATTACTTCGCCGGGGCTACGTTCTAGTTATCGCCCTGCTTTTAGCCTGGAGTTATGTGATGGGTGTGGGGTGTGTGCGGAGCAATGTTCTTTTAACGAGATTCGTATGGAACCTCGCGGAGGAAAAACTATCCCGGTGGCCAATGGACGGGCCTGTGGAGCCTGTCACCGCTGCGAGTATACTTGTCCTCAGCAAGCAATCACTATCGAGGAAAAACCTATAGCGGCTAGAGCCCATGGGGTTTGGAAAAGTGCTGATATGCACCGTGTGCAGTTGCAAGCTGCTTCCGGGTCGGTGGCTCTGACCGGAATGGGAGCGGAGACGGATCAGAAAAAATATTGGGATCACCTTTTGTTTAACGCCTGTCAGGTGACCAATCCTTCCATAGATCCTCAGCGGGAACCTATGGAGCTGCGAACTTATTTAGGTCGCAAGCGTGAATCAATACAGGAGATAGAAGATCCCCGGGAGCTCAGTAATTCCTTAATTCGCTTGAATATGCCTCTGGTGTTTGCCCCCATGTCTTATGGAAGTATTAATCTTAACTTTCAGAAAGCTATGGCGCGAGTAGCCAGTAAAAAGGGGTTGCTCTGGTATTCCGGTGAAGGGGGGTTGCACCGTGATATGTATCCTTACTCCGACCATGTGGTGCTGCAGGTAGCTTCCGGGCGTTTTGGGGTTAGCCCCGAATATCTGCAGGTGGGGCGGGCTTATCAGATTAAGATGGGCCAGGGAGCCAAGCCCGGTATTGGCGGGCATCTTCCCGGAGAGAAGGTTTTGGAGGGAATTTCTGAAACTCGGATGATTCCCCTGCAAAGTGATGCCATATCGCCGGCGCCTCAGCATGATATATATTCCATTGAAGATTTGCGCCTGCTCATTTATGCTATTAAAGAAGCCAGCGGCTATAAGCCTGTTTGCGTTAAAATTGCGGCGGTGCATAATGTGGCTGCCATTGCCAGCGGTATAGTGCGGGCCGGAGCGGATATGGTTTACTTGGATGGTTATCGCGGTGGCTCTGGAGCTACACCGGCTATAGTGCGGGATCATGTGGGTATTCCCATCGAGTTGGCTCTGGCTGCGGTGGATCAGCGCCTGCGGGAGGAGAAAATAAGGCATTGGGCTTCGGTAGTAGTAGCCGGGGGTACCCGTAACAGTGCCGATGTTATGAAGGCCATAGCTTTGGGAGCCGATGCGGTGGCTATAGGGACGGTATGTTTGTTGGCCTGCGGATGTCACGCCTGCCAGCGCTGCAATAGTGGTAAATGTCCCTGGGGAATCACCACCAACGATCCGGTTTTGCGGCAACGGTTGGATCCCGATTGGGCAGAAGAGAGGATCGGTAATCTTATTAATGGATGGTATCACGAGATGCAGGAAATTATGGGCTTAAACGGTATTTATGATATAGGTTCTTTTCGCGGTAACAGATTATTGCTAAGGGGGGTGGGTTTAAATGACCGCGAACTATCAATCCTCGGAGTCGAGCATGCAGGTGAATAGCTATAATGCAGGCTCCAATCAGGTAACTGGGCCGGTGTCCGGTTTTCCAAGTGGTAAAGAAGCTACGCCGGTAACCATAGATGCCCGGGGTATTTATTACCGGGAATTAAATGAAAAAATTAGAGAACTGGTCTGCCGGGGAGAGAAGAATATTAAGGTTACAGGAGTTCGTGGTCAGCGCTACCTCGGCTCCGGACTGAACGCTCCCGATGTTTATTTGCAATTACACGGGGTCCCCGGTGAGGATTTGGGTTTTAATATGAGCGGTGTTACTATGGAAGTGTTCGGTCATGGCCAGAATGCCGTAGCCAATACCATGGATAGTGGAAAAATAATAGTACACGGCCTGGGCGGTGACGCTATGGCTTACGGAATGCGCGGCGGAAAACTTTTTGTGCGCGACGATGTGGGATACCGTGTGGGTATCCACATGAAAGAATATGGGGATCGCAAGCCGGTGGTAGTTATAGGTGGGACTGCCGGTGATTACCTGGGTGAATATATGGCCGGCGGAACTCTGATTCTTTTAAACCGTAATCAGGCATCTGAGCTGGTGGCTGGAAATTCCGAGGGAACTTTGGCTACCGGTATTCATGGTGGAGAAATTTATATTTTTGGCTATGATATTCCTTCTTACCTTATAGGCATTGGTGCTCAGGTTGTAGAGCCTGAGCAGGATGACCTGAAAAATGTACATTCCCTGGTGGAAGAGTTTTGTCAATATTATGACCTAAAAGCTGCTCCTCTACTGGATCGACAGTTAATGAAAATAGTCCCTCAGGGTAGCCGCCCCTTTGCCCAGTTTTATTATCCGGCCTATCCGGTGAACACCGGATATAAACCGGAGTTGAGCGAAGGTATTTCTCCCTGTGAAGGCTATTGCCCTGCTGGAGTGCCTACAGGTCGGTTTTTGCGACACCTGCGCCACGGAGAAGTGGAAGATGCCTTGAGTTTGCTGGATGAAGTTACTCCTTTCCGTTATAGCTGTTGCGGTTTTATATGTCCCCATCTTTGCATGGAATCTTGCACAAGGGCCGGTGTGGACTTTCCTGTGCGCACTGCCGAATTGGCCCGGCGTTATAAAAGTGATATCAAAATAGAGCCTAAGGCTGATCACCCGGAAAAGATAGCGGTAATCGGCGGCGGCCCTGCCGGCCTGAGCACTGCTTATCAGTTGGCCCTGCAGGGTTATAAAGTTACCGTTTATGATGAAAATCAGCATCCCGGCGGTAAGATGTATCAGGTTATCTCCCGCACCAGATTGCCTTTAGAAGATCTGGAGCACGATCTTAACAGGATTCAGGAGTTGGGCGTAGAATTTGTATTAAATACCCGGGTAGACGCCGGGTTAATGCAGAGTATATTGGAAAAGTATGATTATACAGTGGTGGCGGTGGGAGCGCACAGCCCCATGTTGCCGCCGATACCAGGGAAGGAGCAGCTTTGGGCCGGCATCGACTTTCTTAAAGAATATAATCGCTGCATAGAAGAGGGAAGTAGCGGCAATATTCAGCTGGGGGAAAAAGTGGTAGTTATTGGCGGTGGTGATGCTGCAGTTGATGGTATAGAGGCTGCTATAGAACTGGGGGTAGATCCCGGTAATATTACCGTTATTGACATTAAAAAGCCTTCCGCAACCCCGGAAGAACGCCGCAAACTGGAGGAGATGGGGGTTGTATTTCGCTATCCCTTATTTGTCAAAGAGGCTAATCCGGAAGGGATATACGTAAATCACCAAGAGGGAACCATGGAATTTATTCCTGCAGATAGCGTGCTGGTGTTTATCAATGAGCGGCCTGTGCTGGATTTCCTACCGGAAGAAGTACAGGAAGAATGCAACCGTGCCGGGTTTTTGGGGAATGATGAAAAGAGTGCTGGTTTTCGTACCACTCACCCCCGGTTGTCAGTGGTGGGGGATGTGCGGCAGCTGGGGCTGGTTACCCATAATGTAGGCCAGGGCCGCCACTGCGCCCTGGAAATAGACGCTCTTCTGCAGGGGAAAACTTACACTCCCGAACAAAAGGAGCCCATGGGGAATACCCATCTTTTGCCGTTAAAGGCTGCTCCTGTATCTGCAGAGGATATTGATGTTGAAGAAGAATACGATCGCTGTCTGCATTGTGGAATATGTGTGCAGTGTGATAGTTGTGTAGAAGCCTGCCCCCGGGGAGCACTCTCCCGGGAGGGAACCGAATTTACAGTGGATCTTTCCCTTTGCGGTGGTTGTGGCACCTGTGCCGCCGCCTGCACAGGAGGCGTGATGAAGATGGTTCCCCGCTAAAGTGCCATTGGAGTTTTTATAGTCAGGACGACAGATTTAGCGGGAAATCCCATTTCCTAAAGGTGAAATGTTTTGGCTCAGGTTTTTTAATGGCAAAGCAGGTTTTTTAATGGTAAAGGAGGATGGAATTGAAAATTGCTTTAGCTCAACTGAATCCTGTTGTGGGTGATCTTAATGGCAATGCCTTTAAGATTAAAGAGAAAATAGAGATTTCAAAACAGGAAGGTGCCCAGTTAGTGGTTTTTCCGGAAATGTCGCTTACCGGTTATCCTCCCCGGGATTTGCTTCTTTATGATTCATTTGTAAATATGGCTATGGAGGCTGTTTATCAGGATATACTTCCTGCCGTTAAAGATGTGAGCGTGGTGCTGGGGACTCCCTGGAGAGAAGAAGGCCTAGAAAATAGGAAAGAAGACTCCGGAAAAGGATTGTACAATGCTGCTCTATTTTTACAGGAAGGCCAGGTGGTTTCCACTCACTTGAAAACTCTTTTGCCTCAATACGATGTATTTGATGAAAGCCGGTATTTTAATAAGGCATCTGAGCTTGCCCTGGCGGAAATCGGAGGGAAAAAAATAGCCATTACCGTATGTGAAGATATATGGAATGATAAAGATTATTTTTTAGAAGCCAAATATCCTCAGGATCCAGTCGCCAGCCTCTTTGAGCAAGGCGCTGAAGCTTTGATTAATATTTCAGCCTCTCCCTACCACTTTGGTAAAGCCACCATGAGGGCGGACATGCTTTCTGCTCTGGCCCAAAAGTATAATGCGGAGATTATTTATGTTAATCAGGTAGGTGGCAATGACGAGCTTATTTTTGATGGAAGTAGCATGGTGTATTCACCGGGAGGAGAGTTGATTTACCGGGCGAAACCTTTTGCTGAAGAATTAGCGCTTTTAGAAGATGGCAAATACCAAAAAACTGCTTTCAGTAGGGAGTTGCCGGGGGAGGTGCTTCCTGAGAGCAATCCTCCCCGCCATGTGGAATCTCCGCCTCCAGATGCCAAAGTTGATTTTCGGGAGGATATGGGATGGGTGCTTTCTGCTTTAAAATTAGGATTAAAGGATTATCTGGACAAAGTTGGATTTAGCAAAGTGGCTGTGGGCTTAAGCGGTGGAATTGACTCAGCCCTGGTGCTGGCTATTGCCTGCGAAGTGCTTGGGCCCGCAAACGCTTTGGGAGTGATGATGCCTTCTCGCTATTCCTCAGATCATAGTGTGCAGGATTCCAAGTTATTGGCCCAAAACCTGGGGATTGAAACTCGTTTGATTTCCATTGAAAATCCCCATAATGAGTTTATCAAATTGCTTAATGATAGTGGTCAACCCATTCTCGATCTAGCAGAAGAGAACTTGCAGGCCCGTATAAGAGGCAATATTATGATGTTTATTTCTAACCGGGAAGGGTGGATGATATTGCCTACTGGAAACAAATCGGAACTAGCAGTAGGATATTGCACTCTTTACGGCGATATGTGCGGTGGCCTGGCTATTCTGGCTGACTTGCCCAAGACAATGGTTTACCGCCTGTCTTCTTATATCAATTGGAAAGAAGGGCGCGAGGTTATTCCTGAGAATATAATAAATAAAGCGCCGTCGGCAGAACTGCGCCCTGATCAAAAGGACCAGGATTCCCTGCCTCCATATGAAACCCTGGATCAAATCCTTTATTACTACATTGAGGAAAACAAATACATGGATGAAATAGTGGAAATGGGCTTTGATATTGAAACTGTAAAAGATGTGATTAATAAAGTAAATCGCTCCGAATACAAACGAGCCCAGGCCGCTCCCGGTTTGCGCGTTACCACCCGTGCTTTCGGCAGCGGTCGCAAAATGCCCACAGCCATGAAAATTCCCGATGTTCTCCCTCAAAACCGTCATGACGCCTGATTCAATTGACCCGGACTGCTAAATTTGTTAATATTTCTTCATAACATGTACCTGCGTCGATTATTTTTTTCCGAGGAGAGTATGAAATGTCAGGAAAAACTGAGGCCCAAAAGGGATTTCAGTATGACGTGATTGTAATAGGAGCTGGACATGCTGGTTGTGAAGCAGCAGTAGCTGCTGCCCGCATGGGGTGTGAAACATTGCTATTAAATTTGAATCTTGATCACCCCGCCTTAATGGCATGTAATCCTTCCCTGGGTGGCCCTGGCAAGGCTCATCTGGTTAGGGAAATTGATGCCCTGGGAGGAGTCATGGGTAAAAATGCCGATCGCCATGTACTCCAAATGCGGAGGCTTAACACCAGCAAGGGCCCTGCAGTACAAGCTTTGAGAGCCCAAATTGACAAAAATGCATACCAGCGGGGAATGAAAGCAATCCTGGAAAGTGAACCCCGCCTTACATTGCGGGAGAATGCAGCCGAAGAGATACTTATAGAAGCGGGCCGGGTAAGTGGGGTGCGTACCCGCTACGGTTCAACTTACTACGCCCAAACAGTGATTCTGTCTACCGGAGTTTACCTTGATGCAGAAATTTTTGTAGGTCATGAACACTACAGTGGTGGGCCCGGTAACCAGTTACCCGCCAGAGGGTTGGCTGAAAACTTGCTAAACCTGGGGTTTGAATTAGATCGCTTTAAAACTGGCACTCCGCCCCGGGTTTATTCCCACAGCATAAATTTTCAAGGGCTGGAACCGGTGGAAGGGGAGGCCGCAGCCGGTGCTTTTTCATACACCACTCCTGCTGATTATGAATTCAGACAGATTCCCTGTTATTTGACCAGAACCGGCAGCGAAACCCACCGTCTTATACATGATAATATAGATAGCGCTCCCCTTTACTCAGGGTTAATTGAAGGAAAAGGACCGCGTTACTGCCCTTCCATCGAGGACAAAGTGGTACGTTTTCCGGATCGTCAAGGACATCCTATTTTTATAGAACCAGAAAGCGAAGAATCCCAGGAGATGTACCTGCAGGGGATTTCTACCGGGTTGCCGGAAAATCTTCAAGTAGAGTTTTTGCGGACAATACCTGGTTTGGAAGAAGCAATTATCACTCGCCCCGCTTATGCTATTGAGTATGATTTTGCTCTACCCACCCAATTGAATCCCACCCTGGAAACAAAAAAGTATAAGGGGCTTTATTTTGCCGGCCAGATCAATGGCACTACCGGTTATGAGGAGGCTGCTGCCCAGGGGTTGATGGCCGGTATCAATGCCGCTCTTGCCTGCCAGGGCAAGCCCTTTTTTACCTTGAACCGGACTGAGGCCTATATAGGAGTCTTGATTGATGACCTGGTTACCAAGGGAGTCATGGAGCCATATCGCATGTTTACTTCCCGTTGTGAGTACCGTCTAATGCTTCGCCATGACAATGCTGATCTGCGGCTTACCCCTAAAGGTTATCAGCTGGGATTGATTTCCGCCCAGAGGTATGAAAGTTTGCTGGAGAAGGAAAAAGCAATTGAAGCAGACAAAGAAAATCTTGCTTCCATAAGGATTAACCCCTCTGCTCGCAACAATGAAGTTTTGGAATCTATGGGATCTGCGCCAATTTCTCATCCGCACACCCTGGCTGACCTCCTCAAAAGGCCGGAGATAAAATATGATCAATTGGCTCGCCTGGCTGAAAAAGTAGGGGCTGAGCTGGATATATCCAGGGAGCGTAAGGAAATCTTCAGGGAAGTAGAACTTCAGATCAAATATGCTGGATATTTGGCTAAACAGGAAAACAGTATCAGGCAGGTAGAAAAATTAGAGGATAAAAAAATTCCTCCTGACTTTGATTTTGAAGCCCTGGAGAATATATCCATAGAAGCCAGGCAAAAACTCACTCAAATTAGGCCCAAAACCTTGGGACAAGCTTCTCGCATAGATGGAGTCACCCCGGCAGATATCTCTATTCTTGCCCTTTACCTGGAAAATAGGAAGTCCAGAGCAAATAAGCAAGATAAAGGAGATAAGGAATAAGCTTAGTAATTAAGCTCAGTAATGAAGGATAAGCTTAGTGATCGAGGAATGGTAGCAATTACAGAAGGCTGATATTTTTCGATTAATACCAGGTGATTTTGCAAAAGTTATTAAGGAGGGAATTGTTTGTATTCAGCCGGTTGGTATTTCCGTTTGAGCCGCTTCTTTAGGGAAAAGTTTGGTGAAAAAGTTTATAAAGTCCCTCTTGATGCTGGTTTTACCTGTCCTAACCGTGATGGCAAGGTATCTCAAACTGGCTGTATTTATTGTTATAATCCTAGTTTCAGCCCTGCTGCTATAGCTCAGGAGGAATCATCTCATCAAATTTCGGTGCGAGAGCAAATTAGTAATTACCAGCGCCGATTGGAGCAGAAAAATGCTTACCGCAGGCCGGGTAAATTATCTGGAATTCAAAGCGAATCCAAATCTCAGAGCAATTTTGTTCCTCAACATAAATATCTTGCCTATTTTCAGTCCTACAGCAATACTTACGCTCCTGTTCCGTATCTGCGTCAGATTTACGAAAAGGCTCTTTATACACCCGGGGTGATTGGCCTTAGTGTTGCTACTCGCCCGGATTGTCTGGATGAAGAAGTTTTGGTTCTGCTGGGGGATTATGCTGCTCATTACCATATCTGGCTGGAATTGGGGGTACAGTCGGCCCATGACAGAACATTGCGCTTCATAAACCGTGGCCATGATTTTGAGTGCTTTGCAAAGGCTGTCCGGGAAGCTTATAAATACGGCTTGTATACATGCACCCATATCATTAACGGTTTGCCCGGGGAAGGCTATGAAGATATGATTCAGACCGTTAGATATCTAAACGAGCTTCCCTTGCAAGGAATTAAATTTCATCAACTTCAGGTTATAAAAGGAACTCCCCTGGAGAAACTTTATGACGAAGGCAAAATAGAAATTTTGAGCAGGGATGATTACTTGAGGATTGTATGCGACCAGCTGGAGGTTTTGCGGCCGGATATTGTAGTACAACGCCTTATCGGAGAAGTATACAGCAATGAATGGTTGATTGCGCCCCGATGGGAGGAATTTAGAGGGACTTTCGCGCAGGCCGTGGAGAAAGAACTCCAACGCAGAGGAACCCATCAGGGCATAATACATTAAGAATTTTGTTTAGAATTTTTGTTGGTCTGGTAAATATTTAAACAAGAAACTATCAACAAAAGCATTCCAACCCCGGCCATCATTAAGCTGGCTTGATTTACCTTGCCAAAGAAAAGGGCAATAAATTCTTGTGTAACCATGGGAATATCACTGGGCACTACACTATTGATAATAAATACTGCGGCTTGAATGAAAAACACGCTTAAAAAACACAATGAGCCAGGGAAAATCAGCACTTTGAGTTTAGGTTCGAGAAAGAAGTGCAATACCAAGCATATTATGAAAACAAATCCTGAAAATAATACAAGATTGGTAAAAACATATTGTGTTAATACACCTTCTAAAATTACTTCTCCGTTTGTAACTCCGGCAGCAGCTTCCATGAGAATTATGTTTAGCTCTTCCGGGCCGATAGTTGCCATCAAGGCGTAGCCTATGACCAGGGTAATAGTGGATATTGAAAAAATAAAATTAGTAATCATTATAGCCCAAACTTTTATATATCCTGACACTTGTTTTTCCTCCTTTTCTGTTGTTTTACTGAATATTAATCTGGTTGAAAAGGTTTAAATTTGAGTTAATTTTATTCTTCATGTGAATTTTCTTGTTCTCCTACCGAACTCCCATCATTATCTCTTTGCTCTTTTCTTTTATTTGCATCTTTATAGATGATTACTCTCACAATCCAGGAGATTAATAGAAATACTCCAATAAGAACCACCGTATTTATAGAAAAAGTTGGTGGCGCGGTATTAAGTGATAACGGGATGGCACTTATTAGCACTATCATATTCATCAATATGCCGGTGGCCATAAATGATTATCCTCCTTTCCCCTGAAGTTGTCATTGTGGAGGCGTGTAGAGGAATAGTTTTAATTTGTATAATGCTCTTTTACAGCCTCGATCGGATTATATTGCCTTACTTTAATTAAAATACAAATTGTTGAAAAAATGTCTGCTTGTTCTTCTAGTAACTATACTACATAGTATATTAACCTGCCCTGCAGGTGTCAACAATATTTAAAATATTTCCGAAAGATTTTCCCAGGGAGAAAAATGTTCAGTTATTAGAGGTTGAAATTATTAACTGGAAGGGTATAGATGGTTAAAACGCGAATCCTAACGATTAAAGAAAAAAAATGCCAGGATGATAACCTGATTTTTTGACTTGTTTTGTTAGATACCATCCCAAAGCCCGGGAGCACTTCGCAATTTTCTGCTTTACTTACGGTTGCCCCTACCAGGGTTAAATCTTATAAAGTTGACTTTGCTGCAGGTAAATAATATATTAAATGTAACTACTCAGACTAAGATAGTAAGATAAGAGGTGAGCTGTGACTGCAGGAAAGGTTTATAATGGCTACTTGGGTTCATAAGGTTCACTAAGAGATGGAGATTAGAATTGATTTCTTAAAATAATCGCGGTAAAAAGATTGTGGAGATTAAATGTTATTAATGACAAATAAGAAGAGTGGGAAGAGGTGATCTAATTTATGACTACAAGCAACCTGCCATCTACCTACAACCCTTATGATGTTGAAGGTAAGATATACAAGTTGTGGCTGGATTCAGATTCATTTCGGGCCGGGAAAAATGCTGCGGAGGAAACATTTACTATAGTAATACCTCCTCCCAATGTAACTGGTTCGTTGCACATGGGACATGCTTTGGATAATACTATTCAGGATGTTTTAATTCGCTGGAAAAGAATGCAGCAGTTAGATGCTTTGTGGCTTCCTGGCACCGATCATGCTGGAATAGCAACCCAGATTCGAGTGGAGGAACATCTGCAGCAAGAGGGGATATCCCGGTATGACTTGGGACGCGATGCTTTCCTGGAGAAAGTTTGGGATTGGAAAGATAGCTATCATCAACGTATTACTGAGCAACTCCAAAAACTTGGAGTTTCCTGTGATTGGTCTCGGGAAAGATTTACCCTGGATGAAGGCTGTTCGCGGGCGGTTACCGAGGTTTTTGTCTCCCTTTACCGGGAGGGCTTGATATATCGAGGCGATTATATGATCAACTGGTGCCCCCGTTGCCAGACTGCTCTTTCGGATATAGAAGTAGAGCATGAGGAAGAAAACTCCACCCTTACCTATATGCGCTACCCTGTGAAGGGAAATGATGATTATGTAATAGTGGCTACTACCCGACCCGAGACTATGCTTGGTGATACAGCAGTGGCGGTAAATCCAGAGGATGAGCGTTACCGTCATCTTCAGGGCAAGACAATTAAACTGCCCTTGATGGATCGCGAAATACCGGTAATCGCCGATGAATATGTGGACCCTTCTTTTGGTAGTGGGGTGGTTAAAGTTACTCCCGGCCACGATCCCAATGATTGGGAAATGGGGCAGCGTCATGATCTGGAAATAATACAGGTTATTGACAACAATGCATATATGACACCTGCTGCCGGTTCATATGCTGGGATGGAGCGTAATGAATGCCGTCAGAAGGTGGTAGAGGACTTGAAAGAGATGGAGTTGATAGAAAAAATTGAGGATTACCAGCATTCCCCGGGGCGTTGCCAAAGGTGCAATATTATAGTGGAACCCTTAATTTCCCGGCAGTGGTTTGTCAAGATGAAGCCACTGGCTCAACGGGCTTCTCAGGTTGTCCGGGATGGTGATATTGAATTTGTTCCCGAGCGTTTTACCAATGTTTACTTGAGTTGGATGGATAATGTTAAGGACTGGTGTATCTCCCGCCAGATCTGGTGGGGTCATCGTATTCCAGCCTGGTACTGTAATTGTGGGGAAACGATAGTAGATTATCAGACACCAGAGTTTTGCCCAAGGTGTGAAAGCACTGGTTTAACCCGGGATCCGGATGTGCTGGATACCTGGTTTAGTTCGGCATTGTGGCCTTTCTCTACAATGGGCTGGCCGGATGAAACTTCGGATTTGCAGCGTTATTTCCCAACTGATGTTTTGGTTACCGGGTACGATATTATATATTTCTGGGTGGCGCGGATGATCGTCATGTCCCTGCATTTTATGAATGAAGTTCCTTTCCATACTGTATATATCCATGGCCTTGTTCGAGATGCCCTGGGGCGCAAAATGAGCAAATCTTTAGGCAACGGAGTGGATCCAATTGAGGTTATAGATGAATACGGTGCCGATACTCTTCGCTTTACCCTGATTACCGGTCAGGCTCCTGGTAATGACCAGCGTTTTCGCCAGGAGAATGTGGAGGCCAGCCGCAATTTTGCTAATAAAATCTGGAATGCTTCTCGTTTTGCTTTGATGAATCTAAAAGGACATAATTTCCGGGCCGGTATTGACCCTTATAATCTTCCTGAAGATTTGAGCAGGGCGGATTGCTGGATATTATGCCGTTTTAACAGTGCAGTGAAGGAAATTACCACCCTTCTGAAGGAATATGAATTGGGAGAAGCAGCCCGTAAAGTTTATGAATTCTTCTGGAACGATTATTGTGACTGGTATGTAGAGCTTAGCAAGTCTGAGCTATACCGTGATAATCAGTATTCAGCTGAAGAAAAATCTGTGACTGTAGAGACTCGTCAACAGACTACCCGAGCTGTTTTGTTCCATGTCCTGGATGGAACTCTGCGTTTGTTGCATCCTTTTATGCCTTTTATTACCGAGGAAGTCTGGCAGTATCTCAGGGAAGATGATGAAGGCACTCTTGCTGAATCTTCCTGGCCAACTTATGAAGAAAACCTGGAATTTTACCAGCAAGAAAAAGAAATGGAAATGGTCCAGGAAGTTATCCATCGGATACGAAACCTTAGAAGTCAGGTGAACTTACCTCCTTCCCAAAAAGCTCCTGTGGTATTGCGTCCTGCTCCGGGCTGGGAACCGGTACTAAATGAAGAAAGCCCTCACATTCGAATGCAGGGTCAGGTTTCGGAGTTGACCATAGATCCTGAAGCAGATAAGCCAGGAAAAGCTCTTACTGAAATTATTGGAGAGGACATAGAAGTATACCTTCCTTTGACGGGAATAATAAACTTGGAAGAAGAAGTAGCCCGCCTGCAAAAAGAATTGACTAATGTGGACAAGGAAATAGATAAAAACAAGAACAAGCTTGAAAATGAAGGTTTTTTACAAAAAGCCCCGGCAGATGTTGTAGCCAAAGTTAGGGAGCAATTTGAAGAAGATATGGCCAAAAAAAATAAATTACAGGCTCGATTGCATGAATTAAAAGAAATGATTTAATTATTTTTTAACAGGAGGAGCAAACTTGAATTTTGAAGAAGCAATCCAGTGGATTCATAGTATTGGACGTTTTGGAGTTAGGCCGGGATTGGAAAGAATAACAGCTCTTCTGGAACGTTTGGGGAATCCTCACCATAAGTTATCGTTTGTGCATATTGGAGGCACTAATGGCAAAGGTTCTACAGCAGCCATATTGAGTTCCATTTTGGAGGCCTCCGGCTATCAAGTAGGACTTTATACTTCGCCCTACCTGGAAGCTTTTAATAATCGTATAGCTATTAATGGCGAGGATATTTCTCAGGAAAAATTGGTAGAGCATGTTAAGAGGGTTCACTCAGTTGTGGAAGAGATAGCAGCAGATCCAGAGCTGGGTCACCCTACAGAGTTTGAAGTGGTTACCGCCCTGGCCTTGGATTATTATGCGTCTGCGAAACCTGACCTGGTTATCTTAGAGGTAGGGCTTGGAGGACGCCTTGACGCCACCAACGTAGTTACGCCGTTGGCGTCAGTGATTACAAACGTTAGCCTTGATCATACTTCCGTTTTGGGCGATACGGTAGAAGAAGTTACTTTTGAAAAAGCGGGAATTATTAAGGATAAAGTGCCGGTGCTAACTACAGCCAGCGATCCCGTGGTGCAAAATTTACTCAAGGAAACTGCTAGCCAAAAACAATCTCCATACTATCAGGTGGTAAATAGTTATAATAACAAAGGAAATTATGAAAATAACTTAACATTTAGCCAAGGGATAATTAAATTCGGGCATAAGGAAATACTGGATGGGGGGCAGAAATTTGATTATACTGGATTAAACATAATTTACAATGACTTGTTACTTTCATTAATCGGTAGTTACCAGGTGGAAAATGCTGCTCTGGCACTGGCTGTTATGGAAGTGCTCAATTTTGAAGGTTTTCACTTGAATGAAGATTCAGTGCGGTATGGTTTGGCCCGGGTAAGCTGGCCTGGTCGCATGGAAGTAATGCAAGAATCCCCCCCTTTAGTTTTAGATGGGGCACATAACCCCGCAGCTATTCAGGAACTCTCCCGGGCTATAAAAGATTTTTTTAAGTATGAGCGCCTGGTGATAGTAATGGGCATTATGGAGGATAAGGATGTAAAAGGAGTTATGGGTAATATTATCCACCAGGCTGATCTTTTAATTTTAACACGGCCGGAAATCCCTCGGGCAGCTGATCCTCATGTTTTAAGAGACAAGCTGGTGGAGGAGGGGAATATACCTCACATCCTTGTGGAGCTTGACATAAGACAGGCTTTGGGTTTAGCTTTGTCTTCAGCTAATGAGGATGATCTGGTCCTGGTTACCGGCTCTTTTTTTACTATCAGCGATGCACGGAAAATTTATGAAAAATATTTTTAAAAAAATCTTAACTAGATAGAAAGGTCTATTGGGAAGGATTTTTATATATAATGTGGTATTAGTTAAGGTAGAATAAAATACATAAAGAAAGGAGGGGAGACAATCACTATGCGTAGCATTTACACAAAGATGGGGGTTTTACTGCTGGCTTTAGTGATGGTCTTTTCCTTGGCAGCCGTTGGCTGTGAAATGGAAGAGCCTGTTGAAGAGCCGGGAGTCGAAGATGAAATGGAAGATCCGGGAATCGAAGAAGAGATGCCTGAAGTCGATGATGATGACATGATGCCGGATGAAGACGAAATAGAAATGCCGGATGAAGATGACATGGAAATGCCGGATGAAGAAGATATGGAAATTGAATTGCCGGATGAAGACGAAATTGAAGAAGAATTTTAATTTAGCATGATAGTGACATAGTAAGCTAACAAAAAAGGGCGGGGATTAACCCCGCCCTTTTTGTTACTTAATCTTTTTTATCTGCTTTAGGCCAAACTTCATTATTTACAAAATATTTGTAACAGTAAATATATTGCTAAAATGATTTTTGGGCAGGTTTTTTATTTTTAATGGCGAAACCTCTTAAATGTTGAAGAAGGAACTAATATCGTATTTTATGTAGAACACTCAGATGTAAAAGAGTTTGTGACAATTGGTGCAAGGAGTGAGTAGTGGATGAGTGCGAAATCATTTAAAGGTGGTATTCACCCCAACTACAGCAAGGTCTTCACCGCAGGGCTTCCCATAAAATCAGCCCGCTTGCCAGAAAAGGTAATTATCCCTTTACAGCAACATATTGGGGCTCCTTGTGATCCCCTGGTGGAAGAAGGCCAGTCTGTAAAACGAGGGCAGAAAATTGCTGCAAGTGAGAGCTTTGTTTCTGCCCCAATTCATGCTAGCATTTCGGGAACTGTGGCTTCCATTAGTTCTCACTATGCACCCACAGGAACCAGGATCAACTCGGTGGTTATTGAATCAGATGGCTCCGATGCTTTAGATGAAAGCGTCCAGCCTTCTGGAAAAACTTTGGAGGATTTGTCTGCTCAGGAAATCATCGAAATTATCCGGGAGGCAGGTATTGTTGGCATGGGAGGTGCAGCTTTTCCGGCCCATGTAAAACTTTCTCCTCCTGAAGGCAAGGAAATTGATACTGTTATTATTAATGGGGCCGAATGTGAGCCATATTTGACGGCAGATCACCGGATCATGCTGGAAGAACCGGAGAAAGTGGTTACTGGGCTGAAAGCTTTTATGAAAGCGCTTGGTGCATCCACAGGAATTATAGGCATTGAAGATAACAAGCCCGATGCTCTGGAAAGTATGCGGGAGGCAATCAAAAGTGAAAGAGGTTTGAGTGTGTTTCCACTGCCTACCAAGTATCCCCAGGGTGCAGAAAAGATGCTAATCGAAGTTATTACCGGCAGGCAGGTTCCTTCCGGAGGGCTTCCCCTGGATGTAGGGGTGGTGAACCATAATGTGGGAACCAGTGCTTCGGTAGCTAGGGCCATAGAAGAGGGTTTGCCTCTGGTGGAAAGAGTCATTACTGTTACCGGGCGAGGAGTGCTTGAACCTTCAAACCTCAAAGTTCGGGTAGGCACCCCCTTTGCAGATATTGTAGAACAATGTGGAGGGGTTATTGGTGATGTTGGAAAGGTTGTAGCTGGAGGCCCTATGATGGGTATAGCTCAACCTAATCTGGATGTTCCTGTAGTAAAGGGAACTTCAGGTATTTTAATTTTAAAGGCGGAAGATGTCGAGTTGGTTGATCCAGGCCCTTGTATAAAGTGTGCGCGTTGTGTGGAGGCTTGCCCCATAAACCTTATGCCATTGTTTTTAGGCACAGCTGGTGAAAAGAGGGCTATTGACCAGGCAGAAGAATATAATGCCCTTGACTGCATTGAGTGCGGTTGCTGTTCTTATGAATGTCCTGCAGCCCGGCCTTTAACCCAATGGATAAAGGCCGCCAAAGCTGAAATAATGGCAAGAAATAAAAAGCAAGGATAACTTTTAAATACCTAGATATTTTTGTAGCAAATCTTTTTTGAATAGGAGAGGGAGAGCAATGGAAAATAAGCTAGTAATCACACCATCGCCCCACATACGAACACCGGAAACAACTAAAGCTATCATGATGGATGTTTTAATTGCTCTTTTCCCGGTAGTTGTGGTGGCTGTGCTGCTATTTGGATACCAGGCTTTGGTGACCATGGTAGTAGCTGTTCTGGCAGCCATGATCACTGAAGCGGTGGTATTGCGTAAGAAGGATTTGATCAGCGATGGAAGTGCTGCAGTTACAGGCTTGCTTCTGGCTATGACCTTGCCGGCTACTGTTCCGTGGTGGATGCCGGCAATAGGTTCGGTTGTGGCCATAATTTTGGGCAAGCAAATGTTTGGCGGTCTTGGAAACAATGCTTTCAACCCGGCTTTGGTGGGAAGGGCAGTCCTGGTAGTTTCCTGGGCGACTCATATGGCCGGAGATGTATGGCCAGTTCCCAAGCCTTTTTCACCTTTTGCCGATGTGGTAACTGCTGCTACACCCCTGGAAAAAGAAGGGGCAGAATTGTTGGAAGTTCCTTTGATGGATATGTTCTTGGGCAACATAGGTGGTTCCCTGGGAGAAACATCGGCTCTGGCTTTGTTAATTGGTGGTTTCTGGTTGTTTTTCCGGGGGCATATTGATTGGCGAGTTCCCGGGTGTTTCTTTGCCACTGTTTTCTTAATGGGAGCTATTTTTGGTGGCGGTATCTATGAGAATTTAGTATTAACAGGAGTATTTCACTTGCTTGCCGGAGGGGTCATGATTGGTGCGCTGTTTATGGCTACGGATATGGTTACATCCCCAGTGACCGGCTTGGGCAAAGTTATTTTTGGAGTTGGCTGTGGATTGATTACCATGATTATCAGGTTATGGGGTAATTATCCGGAAGGCGTCATGTTCGCTATTCTGCTCATGAATGCAGTAACTCCCATTATTGATAGATTTACTGTGCCTAGAAAATTCGGGGAGGTGAAAGAATGAGCGCTTATATACAGGATATAAGAAGAGGCATACTGGATGAAAACCCCGTCTTTCGATTATTGTTAGGGCTGTGCCCCGTTCTAGGGGTTACTGGTTTTGCCATGAATGGTTTGGGAATGGGCCTGGCTGCAACCATGGTGTTAATCTGTTCTAATGTGGTTATTTCCATTTTTCGGAATTTTATTCCCAAGACAATCAGGGTTCCCATTTTTATTGTGGTTATTGCGTCTTTTGTGACTATGGTGGATATGCTGCTGGCAGCTTTTCAGCCTGAACTGCACGACCAGTTGGGTGTATTTGTGCCCCTTATTGTGGTAAATTGTATGATTTTGGGAAGAGCCGAGGCTTTTGCCAGCAAAAAACCTATCGCCCGTTCCTTTACTGATGGATTAGGTATTGGGCTTGGTTTTACAGTTGCCCTGGTTGCTCTGGCAGCTTTCAGGGAAATCCTGGGGCACGGGACAGTATTTGACATAGATATTACTGGAGCGGCATTTGATCCTATGGGAGTGATGGCTTTACCACCCGGTGCATTTTTGGCTCTGGGCATCCTCTTGTATGGGGTAAATTTGCTTTTCCGCAAACTTGGTATAGAGTAAAATTCTAACTGGCTTAAATTGGGGGGATATATAGTGGGTTTTGAAGAAATAATGGCCATAATCTTTATTTACATTTTTGTAGAAAACCTGGTTTTAAACCAATTTCTAGGAATATGCCCTTTCGTGGGTGTTTCTCGTAAAATGGAAACTGCCATTGGAATGAGCATGGCTGTTTTGTTCGTGATGACTGTTGCTATTCTGGTAACCTGGTTAATATACAATTATCTCCTGGAACCGTTCAATTTGCAATTTTTGGAGATAGTTAGCTTTATTTTGGTCATCGCTTCCCTGGTGCAGCTGGTGGAAATTATGATGCGCAAGATCAGCCCTGCCCTTTATCAAGGTTTGGGAATTTTCCTGCCCCTGATTACTACTAATTGTGCTATTATGGGGGCAGCGCTTTTGGCTGTAACTCAGGAAGGGTTTCCGTTCTTGACTTCGATAGTTTTTGCAATAGCGTCAGCAGTGGGCTTTGCTATTGCCTTAATTCTCATGGCAGCTATACGGGAAAGAATGGAACTGGTGGATTTGCCACGAGGCATAAGCAATTCAGTGGTGACCATGGTGACTGCTGGTTTATTATCCCTTGCTTTCATGGGATTTGAAGGAGTAGTTACCCTCTAGATGGTTATTTTCATTAAGAAGGAGTGATCAAGAGTGGATCTCTATTATGCGATAGCTACCCTTGGTGGATTAGGAATTATTTTTGGAGTTTTGCTGGCTGTGGCAGCCAAAATTTTTGCAGTGGAAGTAGATGAAAGAGTAGAAGCAATTCAGGAAACTTTACCTGGTGCTAACTGCGGAGCTTGTGGCTATGCCGGATGTGGTAGTTTTTCGGAAAAAGTAGTGGCTGGAGAATGTGAAACCACTGCCTGTATACCCGGTGGTAAAGAGGTTGCTGCTAAAATCTGCGAGTTGCTTGGTATGGAAACAGTAGAAACAAAGCCCCAAGTGGCGGTAGTAGCATGTGCCGGAGATAGCGAGAAAGCCAGGGATAGTTTTATCTATGCAGGAGCTAAAGATTGTCGCCTGGCCCATCAGATGTGGCATGGATTTAAAAGTTGTTCTTATGGTTGCTTGGGACTGGGAACTTGCGCCGAGGTTTGCCCCTTTGAAGCCATTGTGATGGGAGATAATGAACTGCCTATTGTTGATGAAGAAAAATGCACCGGTTGCGGTGTATGCCGGGATACTTGCCCCCGGGGTGTATTTCGCCTTATTCCTTATGACTATGAAGGTCACTTTGTTTTTTGCAATTCCCGTGACCGGGGCAAGGTGGTTAAGCAAGCTTGCGAAGTAGGTTGTAATGCTTGCCGTGCTTGTGCCAAAGCTTGTCCACAAGAAGCAGTTACGGTAGAAGATAATCTGGCCACAGTGGATACAGAAAAATGCGATAATTGTGGGGAATGTGCGGCCAAGTGTAAACCTGGCAGTATCAAGCCTGTGACTGATAAGAAAGCTCCTGAGGCGGTAGAAAGCTAAAACAAACTTATTTTGAAATACAAAGCACGAAAGGTGAGTGCCATGCGTAGGGAAATGACCTTTTGGGGAATGTTAATCATTCTTTTCTTGTTTTGGGTTGCAGTAAGTGGAACACTGCACTGGCAATCGTTGATATTCGGATTGGGTGCTAGTTACATGATCACTTACTTTAACCGGGAATTGCTGATAAGTTCTCGGGAAAGGCCCATTTTTACAGTTCCCAATTTGAAGCGCATGGTCAATTTATTTGGTATATTTATTTCAGCAGTTATGAAGGCCAATGTACAGGTAGCCATGATAGTGCTGAATCCCAAATTGCCTATTGCTCCAACCATGGTAACTTTTAAAAAGGATTTACGCACAGAAACCAGCAGGGTGGTTTTGGGAAATGCTATAACTCTTACACCGGGTACTTTGACGGTAATGTGCACGGAGGCACAAGAATTTACTGTGCATGCACTGACCGAACAAAATGCCCGGGAAGTTCAAGAATGGGTTTTGATCGATAAACTGGAAGAACTGGATAAAACGGAGGCTTAATTGCCATGGAAGACTTTGCCCAAAATGTACATTTGGTAGCTGTAATATTGATATTAGTTATGATATTCTTCTGTCTGGGGCGGGCTATCGTGGGGCCTACCGCTCCCGACCGGGTAGCGGCAATTAATATGATTGGGGTTAAGGCTGTGGTAATAATTGCCTTCATTACTTTTATCTTTGATTATTTGTATTATCTGGATATTGCCATGGTTTACGCTTTGATGAGCTTTATAGCTACCATTGGCGTTGCAAAATATATGGAAAAAGGTGCTCTTGATTAAAGAAAGGGGCTTTTTATGGTGTGGGAGATTATTAGCATAGTTATTTCCCTGGCGTTGATAACCGGAGGTGTTTTTTTCTTGGGAGTTGGAGTAGTTGGCTTAGTAAGGCTTCCTGATGTTTATACACGCCTTCATGCTACTACCAAATGTGATACTATGGGAGGCGGAATGGTTTTAATAGGCCTTGCTTTTCAAGCTGATCCTATAAGTGCCTTAAAGTTAGTCTTTATAGCGGTATTTATCTGGATTACCAACCCCACGGCAGCGCACGTTATAGCAAAAGCTTCTTGGATAACAGGATTTATGCCGGTGCAAGGAGAACAAAAATCCCAAAAAGGAGGAATGCCAGTTGAATGAAATATTTAATGCACTCCTCCTGCTCTTTTTAGTTGTTTGTGCAATCACTGTTGCACAGCTGCGGGATTTGCTCAGCGGGGTTATAGTATTTGCTTCTTACGGGTTGATTATGGCAATTATCTGGTTGCAGTTAAGCGCTCCCGACGTAGCTTTGACTGAGGCTGCCCTGGGGACAGGGGTAACCACTTTGTTGCTGATAGCTACAGTTAGCAAAACCAGGAGAACTGAGTAAAGGGAGGTTAGGGGCATGGAAATTGATCTGCTAAATGTAATTATGCTGGTGCTGGTGGCTGTGGTGCTTATCACCTTTTTGCCTCACACTCACTTTAAAACGGTTTTTACTCTTGTTTTGCTGGGCATAGTGGGTTATTTCTTGTTAATAACAGTGGCAGAGATGCCTCCCTTTGGTGACATTGCTAATCCACCCAACAATGAACTGGCAGCGCGCTATATCGAGCAGGGAATTGCAGATACCGGGGTTCCCAACCTGGTTACCGGTATACTCAATGACTACCGGGCCATGGATACATTGGGTGAAGCCACGGTAATTTTTTTGGCAATTGCAGCGGCTATTGCCACTATTAAAGCGCATTAATGGGGTGATATAAAAATGGAAGACCAGATTGTTCGCATCGTATGCCGTCTGGTAGTGCCCTTTATTCAAGTTTACGGAATTTATGTTATTTTGTACGGTCACATTTCCCCTGGAGGCGGATTTGCCGGAGGGGCTATTATTGGATCCAGCATGGTGCTTTATGCGCTCTCATTTAATTTGGAAGAAGGAAGTAAAAAGATACCTTCAGATGCGGCTAAAAGGATGGAGAGTGGTGGTGCGCTCACTTTTGCATTAGTAGGTATTGTGGCTATCATTCTTGGGCATGAGTATCTGACCAATCTGGCTGCAGGTTTTCCCAGAGGGTCTTTTGGACAGTTAATTAGCGGTGGGGTAATACCTATTATTTCCATTGCTATTGGAGTTAAGATTACCAGTACCATAGTAACTCTTTTCTATCATTTGATTGGGGGGGAAAAGTTAGAAGATGGAAATGCTTGAAGGTTTGTTAGAAAATTATATTTACCTGGTTGCTATAGTGCTTTTTATTATTGGAATGCATACCATGTTGACCCATTCAAACCTGGTTAAAAAAGTAATTGCCATGAACTTCATGGACACGGCTGTATTTTTACTTTTTGTAGCAGTGGGCTATGTACACGGGGCTTCTCCACCTATAGTTGATAAAACTGCTGAGGCAGGAGCTCATATTAACCCACTTCCTTCCGTGTTGATTTTGACAGGGATTATTGTTGCTTTAAGTGTAACTGCATTTGCTTTGAGCCTGGTAACTAAAATATATGAGTATTATGGAACTGTAGATGCGGATGAAATTGCAGATCTTAGAAGTATCGATTAAGACAGTAACGAAGAAGGAGCAAAAGAAATGAGTTTTGTAGAACATCTGCCAGCAATACTAATAATGAACCTTTTTATTTTTGCTTTTGCTATGCCTTTGATTCACAAGTGGAATAGGAATTGGGCTACCATAGTTTCCCTGTTCTCCCTGGTTCTATCTTTTTCTATTTCAGTAATTATTCTCATAGAAGTTATAAATAACGGAGCAATTAGTTATTACCTTGGTGGCTGGGAGCCCCCCTTTGGCATTGAGTTTTATATTGATTATTTAAGTTCCTACATGCTTATTGTGCTCACTGGCATGGGGTTAATTATTTTTTATTACGGATTGGATAATCTTCCTTTTGAATTGAAAGGGGAAATAGTAGGCTGGTACTATACCCTTTATTTGTTACTAATTGGGGCCATGTTGGGAATGGCTATTACCAACGACCTTTTCAACCTTTTTGTTTTCATGGAAATCAGCGCTATAGCTTCATGCGCAATTATCTCGGTAAAGAAAGATAGAGAATGTCTGGAAGCTAGTTTCAAGTATTTGATCTTAAGTGCAATGGGTACAGGATGTTACTTGTTGGCGATAGCTTTAATATATATGATTACCGGTTATTTGAATTATGATATGGTGCAGGCAGCTTTGGTAGAACAGATGGCTGTTTACCCCAATAACGTTCTGGCAGCTCTTTCTCTCATAGCTGTGTGCTTTTGTGTGAAAGCGGCTTTGTTCCCACTGCACGTGTGGTTGCCCGATGCCCACGCATCGGCGCCATCTACTTCTAGCGCAATGCTTTCAGGGCTGGTAATTAAAATTTATGCGATAGCCCTAATTCACTTGATGTTTCGGGTATTTCCCCTGGAAATTTTCTACGAAGTGCCCTTGAAAGAAATATTATTATGGTTGGGCGTTTTGGGAATGATTCTGGGCTCTATTTTTGCCATGACTCAGGAGAATTTCAAGCGGATGCTGGCCTATTCAACTGTAGCCCAGATAGGGTATGTTTTTCTGGGAATAGGATTGTTTAACCAGACTGCCTTGGTTGGTGGGCTACTACACATTCTTAACCATGCAGTGATGAAGTCGATTCTGTTTATGGTGGCTGGTATTATTCTTTATACCAAGGGCCTTAAAAAAGTGCGTGAATTTGATGGTATAGGTAACCAGTTGCAGTGGACAATGACGGCTTTTATTATTGCCAGTGCATCTATGGTTGGTATACCAATTACCGGTGGCTTTATTAGCAAATGGTATCTTGCTACTGGAGCTTTTGAAGCAGAAAGGCCATTTTTCATTGGGGTTATAATTTTAAGTAGTTTGTTAAATGCAATGTACTATTTTCCTATTGCTATCCGGGCTTTTTTATTGGAACCAAAACCGGAAAGTATGGTTTACCGTCCAGTGACCAGAAACTTGTTAATCCCGGTGATCATATTAACAGCACTCATATTTTATGTAGGTATGAATCCTCAGGGTATAGTAGGTATATTGGAGAATGCTGTCGAAGTACTATTTAATCAGATGTAAGAGCATAGAAGAATAAGAAGAGGTTTTTCGGGATGCTACTTTTACCGGGTGATTAGGTTTTATACCTGGGTAGCTATTAAATTAACTATTTAATTAATATATGAATTAATAAGTAAAGGAGACTCAGGAAAATGGAAGAGCAGTTAATCACCATACTCATCATGTTTGTAATTATGTTTCCTATTGTAATGACGGCATTGATTATGTACCTGGGGCAGACATCACAAAAGCTGTGCAACATACTATCTCTGGCAACAGTAGCTGTAACTTTTGCCGGAGTATTGTCACTATATCCGGAGGCTGTTAGCGGAAGGGTTTTTGAATATGAACTGTTTGAAGTGCTCCCTGGGCTGGCAGTATCTTTTCGACTGGATGTGTTAAGTTATAGTTTGATTGCAATATCTTCCTTTGTGTGGTTGCTTGCTACTATCTATTCTATTGGCTATATGAGCAAAGAACACGGGCAGCTACGTTATTATGCTGTGTTAGTATTTACCCTGGGCAGTTGTCTGGGGATTTTTCTGGCAGGAGATTTTTTCACCCTTTTTATTTTCTTTGAGCTTATGTCTTTGATTGCATATGTGCTGGTTATTCACTCTGAAACTGCCGAGGCTTTGAAAGCAGGTTATAAATATTTAGTAGTGACAATCCTGGGTGGTCTGGCTATATTCTTTGGAGTCATCATCTGCTTTGAAGCAGCTGGGACAGTAAGCATTGGTGCTGGTCCCCTGATTACTGAAGCTACTTCTATGGCCTGGATGGCATTTTTTGCCTTTTTGATTGGGTTTGGTATTAAAGCTGGGATGTTTCCATTACATGTGTGGTTGCCTGATGCCCATCCGGTTGCTCCAGCGCCAGCCAGCGCTCTTCTTTCGGGAATCATGCTTAAAACAGGAGCTTATGGTTTGTTGCGGATGATCTTTAATGTATTCGAGCCGGATCTCGTTCAGGCTATCCACTGGGATCAGATCATGGCAGTTCTGGCTATTATTACTATTTTACTTGGTTCGGCGGTGGCCTTGACCCAGGATGATATTAAAAGAAGGTTAGCATATTCCAGTGTGGGGCAGATGGGCTATGTTATTCTGGGTATGACTGTTTTTAATGAACAGGTTATTACCGGGGATATTTTCCACATATTTTCCCACGCTATAATGAAGAGCACCCTCTTTTTGGCAGCCGGGGCAATAATATGGAAAACGGGCAAGAAAAAGGTTTCGCAAATGTCCGGACTGGGCAGGCAAATGCCTATAACATTTGGGTGTTTAACAATAGCTGCATTCGCCATGATTGGAATACCTCCCTTGAACGGTTTTTTGAGCAAATGGAGTCTGTGTCTTGGATTCTTGCAGGAAGGCCAGATATTTTTCGTATTTATCTTGCTCTTGAGCAGTATGCTTAATGCCATGTATTACCTGCCTATCATTTTGCCTGCTTTTCTAGGAGATGAAGAACTGCAAAAGGATCTTCATGTTGATGATGAAGGTCCTGCATTTAAAATGAATGAAGCATCTATTTGGATGGTTGTTCCACTGGTGGTTTTGGCTTTGAGCGCTTTCTTGTTTGGTACATTTCCTACCAACATACCTTTTGATTTATCAAGCCTTACTTCAGAATTCTTATTATTTGGGGGATTTTGAGGTTATTGATTTATTAATCTTAGAGCACGGGGATATTTCTACCTGTTAAGGCGAGCTACTTTTTGATATAATAGGCATGCAAAATCAAGTGTAAGAAGCTATGATGAAATAGTGCTAAGTTTTAACGTTTTTTTGGTGAGTATAATTGATGGTTAGTATGTAACTTGCTGTTTGTTTATAATTGAGAGGTTGATTAAAACAACTGTTTTTGCTGATTAAGCTTCTGTGAAGGGGAAAGGAGTGGTTAGTCATCAGTCAGATAGCTGCCTTGTTAATATTATTGCCCTTAGTTTTAACCCCGGTGATCTTGCTTGCTCCCCGCAAGCTGAGATACGGCGTTTTGCTGGGAATTATTGCGGTAATGCTTGGTACTGCTATTTACAATCTCACGGGGCTAGATTTGGGGACTTTTTATGTTTTTAAAGGAGAGGGTGCTATTTCCCTTTATTTTGACGGTACCCACCCTTATTCTGATATAGCAGCGTTTGGATTTGTACTGGTTGGTGCTATGGCCCTTCTTTATGGTTTGCAGACAGCCAAAGCCGGTGAACAGGCTGCGGCTTTGTGCGCCATTGCCAGCGCAGTGGGCATTGTTTATTCGGGAAATTTCATTGCGCTGTTTATATTTTGGGAACTTTTGACCATAACCACTGCACTTTTGATTCTTTTACATCGCACTGAAACTGCATTGCATATGGGCAAGCGGTTTTTGCTGTTTCACTTAACCGGTGGTTTGGTATTGCTGTTGGGTATACTCCAGCATTATGCGGCTGCCGGCAGCCTTGATCTGGCACACCCGGAAGCGGGTATGGTCTTTTTTGTAATTGGTATCGGAGCCAAAGCGGCCTTCTTGCCTATTCACTTGTGGGTTGCATGGGGGTATCCCAACGCTTCATTCCCCTCAAGCGTTGTTCTGGCAGGATTGACTACCAAAATCGGAATATTTGCTATTGCTCGCCTAATTCCCGTGGAAGTTTGGCAAGGCAATCTGAACTTTATTATAGGTTTTATCGGAGCCAGCATGGCTATTTTCGGCTTTACTTGTGCTTTGTTGCAGAAAGATATGCGCAAACTTCTTTCCTATCACATTATCAGCCAGGTTGGCTATATGGTTGCCGGAGCAGGAATGGGGGTAGTGGCGGCCAACACCAGCTATGCGATCGATGGTAGTCTTCTGCATATGGTTAACCACATGCTGTATAAGGCTTTGCTGCTCATGTGTGCTGGTGCAGTTTTATATACAACCGGTACGGAAAATTTACACGATCTTCACCATGGAGACACCCAAAACCCCCCTATATGGAAGTCGCTGCCAGTCATTACTGGTGGTGCGCTGGTTGGAGCACTTGCCATTTCCGGCGTTCCGCCTTTTAACGGTTATGTAAGCAAGTATTTTCTGAAATATGCTGTGGAAGGCGTCCAACCAATGGATACCATGCTGTTGATTGCCAGCGTGGGCACTGCTATCTCTTTTTGCAAATTGCTCTATTTCGGTTATTTCCGGGCCTGGGCAAAGGTAGAGAGAAAGCTTCCTGCTAGTGCCACGGCTTCCATAGTGGTAGTATCTTTTCTGTGTATTTTGCTGGGAGTTAACCCCCATTTGCTCTCGAATATAATTCCTGAAGGAACTACTCTGGATGTTTACAATCAGGCCGGTATTGTAGGAGCGCTGCAGTTAGTTGTTATTGGGATTATGGTTTTTGTGTTGTTATCCAATATTTTGGAAAGAGGAATCAAGCCTCCGGCCTGGATGAGTATTGAATCTCTGGTATTTGTTCCGGTGGGCAACTATGCATATAAGTTGTTATGTGCATTTGGTTATTACCTGGATTCTTCGGTGAACAATTCCTATATAAGATCCAGTGATTGGTTCTACCGTTTTTGCCAGTTTATTGGTAAGGTGGATACTTCCCTGGATGAGATGTATTCCAAGGGAGGTCAGGCGGCATATAAGTTCGCAGAAAAGTCCAAATCTCTTGACGGTTCCCTGGATAGGATGTATTCCAAGGGAGGGCAAGCGGCATATAAATTTGCAGAAAAGTCCAAGTCTCTTGATGGCGCTATCGACAGCACCTTTTCCAGTTCCGGTTCGGCAGTTTATCGTCTTGCGGATAAGGTAAAGAGTACAGATGAGGCTTTGGATGATGCCCTGGAGAATAGCGGTAGATCGGTTACCGAATTGGCAAAAAGTGGTCGCTATATTGATGATGCTTTGAACCGCTCTTATGAGAAAACCGGGGAAAAAGCAAGGGAAGCCCTGGAGCATCAGGCTACTTCCCAGCAACAAGGTTGGGGGTCCTTCCAGTGGACCATTAAAAACTTGAACTTTGACAACTTGTTGCTGGTTGCCGTGTTAGGGTTTTTACTGGTTATTCTTTTCTATTTTGGTGGTTAATCCTTTATTTCACCTCTATTTAAGTTATATTCATTAGAACAAGGAGTTGTATAATTACAGCAATGGATAAAAATGAGCGCCGGGCAATGTTTCCTTCTTCTCGTAGCGTAATCATTCCCCTGGTTTTTGTTTTAATCTTAATAGTATTGATTATTATTTCCTTTTTGGGAATAGCTGGAGTTGATATTTCCTCCTGGTTGTGGGGCCATACTCCGGATTATTCTTATAATCGGTTGCTTATGGATACCAGCGTAAACTTGAATTTCTATACAGAAGAAGGGGAAGATTATGCAAATCATTTAGCAGACGAAGTTTTTTCGGAAATGGAAAATTATGAGCAAAAATTTGATCGAGGCCTTGAGAACAGTGAAATATACAGCATTAATGAAAAAGCCGGTCAGGAACCGGTGCAGGTAAGCCCTGAAACTGTGGAGCTTATCGAAAGGTCCATCCATTATGGAGAATTAACAGGAGGGAGTTTTGATATCACCATTGCGCCGGTTATGGATAAATGGGGCTTTTACCAGGATGAAGCCAGATTGCCAGGGGAAGATGAGTTAAGCGAAAGTATTGCTCTGGTGGATTATCAAAAAATAGAAATTGATGAGGAACAGAATGAGGTCTTTTTGCCTTCAGAAGAAATGGCGCTTGATCTGGGGGGAATTGCCAAAGGTTTTGTAGTGGAGAAAGGGTTAGAAATTTTGGAAGAAAACGGCATTGAGCATGCGTATTTGGAGGCCGGAGGGGATATCCGGGTTAAAGGAGGCAAACCGGTGAACGAAGATCAAATAGAGCCCTGGAAAATTGGTATTTCTGACCCTCGCAATGGGGTTAACAGGGGATTAATTGGTATTGTATCTTTAGAAACTTCGGCAGTGGTAACTTCTGGGGATTACGAGAGGTATTTCATTGAAAATGATACCCGTTACCACCATATTATTGATCCTTCTACCGGCTATCCTGCTGAGGGTGTTATTAGCGCAACTGTATTTGGAGATAATACAATAGATATTAATGCTCTATCTACTGCCGTTGTGGTAATGGGGCTGCAAGAAGGGATGGAATTGATAGAGGAGTTACCTGAAACAGAGGCAGTAGTGATTACAACTGAAGAAGAAATATACAAGTCGCAGGGCATTAAAGACAAAGTTGAGCTTGTTCAATAATTTCATATCTTCTAGTTTCTTTTTGAGGTATTTCTTTCATAATTTCCCTGAATGAGAAAAATAAGTGTAAATTTAAAAAGGAAATTTGTGTTTAATCACCAATATATTATAAGTCTGGGATTATTTATTTGCAAATGTAGCAGGAGTGTGATCTGGTGGGCAAGACAGCAAAAATAACTAACCTGGCTATGTTGTTAACTTTTGCCGTGGTCATTCATTTCATAGAAAACCTTGTTCCTCTGCCTATTCCAGTTCCTGGTGCAAAATTGGGATTAGCCAATGTCATCGTTTTGTTAACTTTGTTAGTTTATGGTCTTCGCAGCGGTTTAGTGGTGGCTGTAGGAAAAAGTTTTTTGGGTAGTATTTTCACCGGCGGGTTTCTGGGTTTTGGTTTCTGGTTGAGTATCTCTGCAGCCCTAATTAGTTGTTTGATCATGGCTTCATTTATTCCCATCTCTCGACAGGGGTATATTACAGTTATATCTGTGAGCATTATGGGAGCTGTTTTTCACAATCTAACTCAGTTGGGTATGGCCAGTGTTATTATGGAGAATTTCACACTCTTTCAAGGTTATTTCCCCTTGCTGGTACTGGTAGCTCTGCCTACGGGTTTTTTAACAGGACTGGCTGCTGGTTACCTGGAAGGTTTGGTTAGAAGAAATTTAGGTTTGCTGGGAGCTTAGAAATTTTTCTGGAGAAAGGATAGTTAACTTTGCAAGATTTAATACTTGCTTCTGCTTCGCCCCGCAGGGCTAACTTGTTACAGCAGGCAGGATATCAGTTCAAAATTCATAAAAGTAATCTTGACTACGAAGAAATGGCTCTTCCTCCCCCCCAGGGAATTGAAAATCTGGCTCTGGAAAAGGCTCAGGATGTAGCTGTAAAATATGAATCGGGAGTTATTTTGGGAGCAGACACTGCAGTTATTCACCAAAATGAGGTATTGGGTAAACCCCGTGATGAAGAAGAGGCAGCAAAAATGTTGAAATTGCTAAGTGGAGATGAACATCATGTAATTACTGGAATTGCTCTATTGGAGGTTAATCAAAACGAAATACTAACCAGTATTGTAGATCATGTGAAAACCAGGGTCTGGATGAGAAAATTGGAACAAGATGAGATAATTGCTTATATTAATACTGGCGAACCGATGGATAAGGCAGGAGCCTATGGAATTCAGGAAAAGGCAGCTGTGTTTGTAAAGAAATTGGAGGGTTGTTATTTTAATGTAGTTGGGCTTCCGCTTCCCCAGGTTTATTTATTTTTATCACGTTTAGGAATAAAACCCTGGGGATAAGTTGTCCGGGGTCTTTTTTAGAAAGAGGTGAAGGATAATGACTATTGACGAAAGGGTAATGATTCGTGATTTACCCAACGAAGAAAGACCCCGGGAAAAAATACAGCAAGCTGGCCCAGAAGCTCTTTCCAATTCTGAACTTTTAGCTATTCTTTTACGCACGGGAAATACTTCTGAATCTGCTGTGCATCTGGCCGAAAGGATTATTTCTAGTTCTGGTGGGTTGCGGGCTTTGCCGGAACTAACCTTGGAAGAAATGCAAGTTTTTTCGGGGGTAGGATTGGCCAAGGCAGTTCAAATTAAAGCAGCTTTAGAATTGGGAAGGCGGATTGCTGCTGCTGGCATGGGTGATAATACAGCGATAACCTCACCTGGTATGGTAGCAGATCTTTTCATGGAAGAACTGCGTTATAAGAAAAAAGAATATTTTAAGCTGGTTTTATTGAATACTAAAAACAAAATTATTTCCAGGGAAGAAATATCTGTGGGTAGTTTGAACGCTTCTATAGTTCACCCGCGGGAAATATTTGTGCATCCTCTAAGAAAGAGTGCTGCTTCGGTAATTCTTGTTCATAATCACCCCAGTGGGGATCCTGCTCCCAGCCAGGAGGATTTATCAGTAACCAAACGCCTGGTGGAAGGAGGCAATATATTGGGAATCGATGTAAAAGATCATATAATTATAGGTGATGGTTGTTACATTAGCTTTAAGGAAAAAGGCTTAATTTGAATTAATTTGTATAATTATTAAATAAGACTAATAATTTCTCCCCTTACAGAGGTTGCTAGTTCTGTTATAATTATTAAAGGTACGCGTAATGACAATAAAATGAAGTATATCAAGAGTATATAGTGAATATAAGCAAACTCAAGAAAGGAGACGCGCTATCCGATGGTTTTCAACAGTTTTTCGCGAGACATGGGAATTGATCTGGGTACTGCCAATACCCTGGTGTATGTACGAGGTAAAGGAGTAGTATTACGGGAACCTTCCGTAGTAGCAATTAGAAAAGAAAACAACAGTATTTTAGCTGTGGGAGAAGAAGCACGTATGATGATTGGCAGAACTCCCGGCAATATAGTGGCTATTCGCCCCATGCGGGATGGGGTTATAGCTGATTTTGATGTAACACAGGCCATGTTGCGCCATTTTATTTCCAAGGCTTACCGGCGAAGGATGTTTTTCCGCCCGCAGGTAGTGGTTTGTGTTCCTTCTGGGGTAACTGAAGTAGAAAAGAGAGCTGTTCTTGATGCTACCAACCAGGCCGGTGCCAGAGAAGCCTTTCTTATTGAAGAACCCATGGCAGCGGCAATTGGTGCTGGCTTGCCTGTAGAAGAACCAACCGGGAGTATGATAGTAGATATCGGTGGTGGTACATCAGAAGTAGCAGTAATATCCCTGGGAGGTATTGTTACCAGCATGTCAGTGCGGGTAGGAGGAGACGAGTTAGATGAAGCTATAATCCAGTATGTGCGCAAACAATACAATTTAATGATTGGCGAACGGACCGCTGAAGAAATAAAGATCCAAATCGGGACTGCTTATGAGAGAGAAGAGGAAACTCGCATGAGCATCCGGGGAAGAGATATGGTTTCCGGATTACCACGAAACCTGGAGATCAATTCAACTGAAATCAAAGAGGCCATGGCAGAACCCATAGAGTCTATTATGGAGGCAATTCGCATAACCCTGGAAAAAACTCCCCCGGAGTTAGCGGCTGATATTATGGAAAAAGGCGTAATAATTGCCGGAGGAGCAGCTCAATTGCATGGTTTTGACAAGTTGGTTTCTGAGCAAACAGGCATGCCCGTATTCCTGGCGGAAGAACCGGTAGATTCCGTAGTTTTAGGAGCGGGAAAAGTTCTTTCAGAAATAGGCATGCTCAAGAGAATAGCTATGGTGCCCCGTCGCAGTACCTGAACCGGGCTAGTTAATGTTTTATATTGTTCGTTTCTTTAATTATGTGAAGGATGTGATAGTTAGGCTTTGCAGAGAAAATATTTGTGGATTTTACTGGTAGTAGCAATTTTGCTACTGGGCATGATCAGTTATACAGGAGAAGATCGTGATGATTTTAGCCGCCTGGAACATGCAGTTTTTTCCATTCTGGCTCCCGTTCAGGATTTTTTTGCTGGCGCAGGACAGGGAATACAATCATTTTTTGATTCAGTGTTCTATCATCAGGAGATCAAAGCTGAAAATGCCCGCCTGCGGGAGAGATTTGCCCATTACCAGGAAAAAATACTCATGGTTGAAGAATTACAAGAAGAGAATCAACGTTT
>Ga0207421_10000383_pt1 | contig 56537 bp, 55 predicted proteins | sample SodLakKL_010_SED_4_FD_187542 | JGI IMG/M metagenome (GOLD analysis project Ga0207421, IMG submission 187542) | Alkaline sediment microbial communities from Lake Tanatar, Kulunda Steppe, Russia - 8KL_010_SED (SPAdes) (version 2) | ecosystem: Environmental > Aquatic > Non-marine Saline and...
CTTTCAAGATTGTTTTCAGTTCTTCCCTCCCCTACTATTTTTACAAGTTTGCAGTAAGGCGGATAAAAACACTCCTTTCTTATTTCAAGTTCCTTCTCATAAAAAGATTCGTAGTCTCTTTCCGCCATATACCTGATTGCATAATGCCCCGGTGTTAACGTTTGAATGAAAACCTCACCATGCCGGCCGAATCGGCCGGACCTTCCCGTAACCTGTTTTAAAGAGCTGAAAGTTTTTTCCGCAGCCCTGAAATCAGGCATTGTCAAGGCGGACTCAGCCTGAAGGACACCAACAAGTTCAACTTCCGGAAAATCCCAGCCCTTTGTTACAAGCGCTGTCCCGACAAGAATATCGTACTTATGATTCCGGAATTTTTCAAATACTCTTCGAGCGTCATCTTTTTTCCTTACCGAATCCGAATCCATTCGGCATATATTTGCATCCGGAAAGAGCTTTTCCAGCGCCTTCTTAACCCGCTCGGTTCCGGCCCCCCTGTATGCAAAAACTTCTCCTTTGCAATAAATGCATTTCCCCGGGTTTTTAAAAGACGAACCGCATAAATGACAGGAGAGTTTACCGCTATTTCTGTGATAAACAAGGGAAGAGCTGCAATCACTGCATTTTATATTTTCTCCGCATTCCCTGCATATCACTGCAGGAGCATAACCTCTTCTGTTTATATAAATGATAATCTGTTTATTAACGGATAAAGCCTGCTCGATGCTTCTTAAAAGCCGGGTTGAAAATATAGCGCCCTTAAACTTCACGGAATGGTTCATGTCAACAATGCGGACTTTCGTTTCATCGGATTTAAACACCTTCTGCGGAATCTTTAGATAATTAATCTCTTTCCTTTTAGACCTATACATCGTCTCCAGTGTAGGGGTGGCGCTGGAATAAACAACCACAGCATTTTCAATCTCCCCTCTCTTTTCAGATACCCATCTGGCATCATAGAAGGGCGAATTACCCTCTTTATATGAATGGTCGTGCTCCTCATCCACCACAATTCCACCCAAACTTTTAAAAGGAGCAAAAACAGCAGACCTTGAACCGATAAGAACCTTTAGATCCCCATTTTTTATTTTTCTTATGTTCTCCATTTTTTTTCCATTTGAAATACGGCTGTGCCACACACCCACGCTGGATGAACCAAACCGCTTTATAAACATATCTATCATCTGAACTGTGATAGCTATTTCAGGAAGAAGGATTAAAGTCTGGCGGTTTTTTTCCGCAAGATATGAAGAAAGGCGCAAGTAAATTTCAGTCTTGCCGCTGGCATTTACTCCATGCAAAAGAAACTTTGACGGAAATGCACCCTCCTCATCCGCACGGATAATTCTTTGAAAGGCGTCTTCCTGAGCGGAATTCATAAGAAAACCAGTTTCAGATGACGGTTTTGTTTCTTTTTTTCTCTTTCTTTTTATTTTCGGGTAGGTAAGACGGGGTGGCAGCATTGCAGAATAAACCTCTCCCGGGGCAGATATATAATGAAAAATCATCTCGTCGGCAAGCCGGCACAGGCCATCCGTCAAAAGCGGCTCTTCATCTATTACCTCTTCAACCTCTTTTATTTTCCCGTAAGCATCCCCGCCGGTTTCTGTTAGTCTATCCAAAACAGCTGTTACATATCCCGTTCTGCGGGTTTTGCCGAAAGGTACTCTAACCCTCGCCCCTTTTGAAACCGGTTTCGTCGAAGAGTATACAAATGTAGTGAAAACCGGAGCCGGAATTGCCACGCGCAGATACTTCAAAGCAGCTTTTTAATAAGTTTAAAGTCTTTTTCAGTTTCCGCTTTTTTAGAAGGGCTTCTTAAAAGATAAGCAGGGTGGTATGTAGGAACTATTTTTACTTTTGTATTTGAAAATCTCTTCTCAAATATATTACCCCTCAGCTTGGTAATCCCCGTTTTTCTTTTCAGTATTGTCCGGGTTGATGGAGACCCGAGTGTAACAACTACACTTGGTCTGATTAAATCCATCTGCTTTTCAAGGAATTTCTTTATACACACACCGGTCTCCTCTTCAGTCGGAGGCCTGTCATTGCCCCTTTTTTCAGGGTTGCTGGGATCTTTCATTGGATGACACTTTACTATGTTTGTTATAAATACATCTTTTCTCTCAAGCCCAAGGTTATCCCGGATAATACTGTCAAGTAATTTTCCGGCTCTTCCAACAAATACCTCGCCTCTGTGGTCTTCCACAAAACCAGGGCCTTCTCCGATAAACATAATCTCGGTGTTATAGGTTCCATTACCAAAACATGGATTTAACCTGTATCTGCCAAGCCGGCAAGCCCTGCACTCCTCCATCTGTTTTTTTAATTCGTCCAACTGAAGGTTTTTATTTCTTTTAGGAGAAAACCATAATCCTTCTTCTCCCGCATCCATTCGCAACTGAATATATTTTTTAAACTTTTCTTTCATTTCCCCAGTAATTTTGAGCACTCCTTCAATATAATCTCTGCCGAAGTATCTATATCAATATTTTTATATCCCCTGTATCCCTCCTCAGAGATAACAAGAAAACTCCTGTTTTCCTTTCCGAAATTCTCTGTGCTGTTTGCAATCATAATCTGGCAATTTTTTTCCTTCATCTTCCTGACAGCCGCTTTTTCATCAGTTTTATCCGAAAGGGAAAACCCCACAAGAACCTTTGAATTTCTGTTTTCTCCGGCCCATTTCAATATATCCGGATTTCTCTCCAGCTGCATTGATATTCTTTTCTTTTTAATTCCTCTTTTGGATATCTTACGAAAACTTCTCAGCGGTCTATAGTCGCATACTGCAGCAGAAGAAATAAAAACATCACACCATTTATAGGCTTCTTTTACAGCTGAAAACATATCCCTTGCGCTCTCGGCATATTTGTGGCTCCACCTTCTGTCTTGATGTTCTTTAACGGATGAAACTAAAAAAACTGATGCCCCCTCTAATACAGCCCTCCGGGCTACTGCAGCGCCCATCATTCCGCTTGACCTGTTTGTGAGGTATCTTACCGTATCCCACATCTCCCGCGAAGGACCCGCAGTTATCAATATATTTGAGCCTTTAAGGCTCATTTTTATATGAAGAATGGCCGGATTCTTTAAGTGAGTTGTTGACTTTTTTGATAATATCCGCCGGCTCTTCCATTCTCCCGACGCCTTTTTCTCCGGAGGCTAATTTACCCCGTGCAGGGCCTATAATCCTGAAACCTCTTTCTTTTAAATTTTGTAAATTGTTTTGTGTTGCACAATTTTTATACATATTCTTGTGCATTGCGGGACATAAATAAACAGGACCGTCATAATCCAGTATAATCGCGGTCAACAACTCATCGGCTATACCTACAGACAGTTTGGCAAGGGTTGTGGCTGTTGCCGGCGCAACTATAATTAAATCAGCCCACCCGGCAAGTCCGGTATGCTTTTCATTAAATGTTCTTTCAAAAAGATCCGTGTATACCCTGTTGGATGTTAAGCCCGAAAATGTATGCGATGTTATAAATTTTTCGGCCGATTTTGTCATGACAGTTTTCACTTCATGCGAGCTTTTAATAAGCCGGGATGCAAGCTCTGCAGACTTATATGCGGAAATCCCCCCGCAAACCCCCAGTAATACCCTTGCCATTTCAGTTTATCCCGACTTTACCGCCGCCTCAGTATTTTTTTCTTTTTCCTGCTCTTCTTCCTGGGATTTTTTCTCGTCTTTTTCCTTTTCGGGTTTATCCTTTCCAGTTTTTTCAATTATCAAATCAGCCATTACTTTGTCAATTTTAGGGGGAGACCCTATTCCTGCTGTTTTAAGGAATTCCTCTTTGTATTTTTTTGAAGCTTTTACTGCGAACTCCCACGGATTATCTACATTATTGATGATTAACTTTCTTGTTTTTTCGTCCACTTTTTCTCCTTAAGGTATCTTTAACTTTCTTTCCTGCGCCTTTACTATAGATTTCAATTCTGCTATGGCGTCTTTCAACTCACGGTTTAAAACGTAATAATCATATTTATGAGCCGCCTCAACTTCGCTGTATGCATTTTCAAGGCGTTTTTCTATTTCCTCTTCTGAATTCTGCCTTCTTTTCCTGAGCCGCCTTTTAAGCTCTTCCATAGATGGAGGCAGTATAAAAATCAGCACCGCCTCCGGAATTTTTCTTTTCACCTGCATTCCCCCCTGAACGTCTATATCAAGAACCACACATTTACCCTTATTGAGGGACCTCTTTACAAATTCGCCTGATGTTCCGTAGTAAGCTCCATGAACCCTGGCCCATTCTAGCAATGTTTTTTCGTTAATTCTTTTTTTAAACTCTTTTTCAGTAACAAATTCATAATCAACCCCCCTTTTTTCAGCTCCTCTGGGTTTTCTGCTGGTAAGAGAAACTGAAAACACAGCTTTTTCCATTTCACTTACAAGCATTTTACAGAGAGTCGTTTTACCGGCTCCCGAAGGAGCGGAAATCACCAGCAGAATGCCTTCTTTTTCTTTCTTTTCTATTAATTTGTATATTTCTGGCTTTCGCATCTATAGCATTAATTGGAAATTATATCATATATAGTCAACATTTTCAAATCCCAGTTTGCGGATTTTTTTTATAAAATCCGGCGGAGGGGCGCTGCAATAATTCACCCTTCCCTTTTTTTCAGGATGGAAAAATGAAATCCGCCATGCATGAAGCAGGTGACGGCAGGCATATCCCGCATAACCTCCCCCATACTTGTCATCTCCCAGGACAGGATGACCGCTGTAGGAAAGGTGCACCCTTATCTGATGGGTCCTGCCGCTTAGGGGGTATAATTCAAGGAGTGAAAAATCACTAACCCTGTCAACAACCCTGAACCTTGTAACGGAACTTCGGGACTTAACCCATGAGACCTCCATTTTTGTAGGATTCTTATTAGACCTCTTCAGAGGAAGATCCAGTTCACCTGCATCTGCTTTAACCCTGCCCCCAACAATCGCAAGATATGTTTTCTTAACCTTTCCCTGCTTAAACTGACTCTTCAGGTTCCGTGCGGCTTTCCTGTCAACTGCAACAATTATCACCCCTGATGTGTTTCTATCGAGCCTGTGTACTGTCTGGACATATCTGTATTTTTCTTTAAGTATATCGTACAGGGTATACTCATCCAATCCCGGCGCCGGGTGAACCACTATACCGTAAGGTTTATCTACAACAACAAAAGTATCCTCTTTGTGTATATAGCAAATATCAGCATCCAAAACAGCAGTTTTTTCTTTTCGGGATAATGAATCACACAATATCTTATCCCCCTGCGAAACGGAATATTTTTTGTTTTTTTTAAACCCGTTTACAAGAACAGCTCCCTCTTTTATAAATTTTTGGACCCTGTTTCTAGAAAAATTAAGCTTCTCAGATAAAAACTTATCCAGCCTCATCCCTTCTTCATCCGGCGCCGGATATATTTCCTGACAGGTCATTTCTTTCTCAGAATAACAACATAATACGAGCTTAGAATTGCTCCTGCTGCAGCAATCCACTGCGTGGGGGTCAACCCAGAAAATAAAGGGCCCCTGTAGTCTGCCCTAAAAAACTCTATCACAATTCTAAACACTGAATAAAGAAAAATGTAAAGAACAAAAACGTGCCCCGGTTTAGCTTTCCCGAATTTAAATCTCTGATACAGAAATACCGCCAGAAGAAACGAATATAAAGAAGCATAAAGCTGCACCGGTATAAGCGGCTCATTTATAGGAGCCAGGCTTGCCCTGTTTTTAAAGACTATGCTGATTACTGAATCCGTTTTGGCGCCGTAGCAACACCCAGTCAAAAAACATCCTATTCTTCCGAAAGCATAACCGAGAGAAAGCGCCGGCGAAATCAAATCTGCAACAATGCGAATATTTAATGACATTTTTTTTGTTGCATAAAAAAGCCAGCCCGCACCGCCGATAAACCCGCCCCAGTACACCAATCCTCCTTCCCATATTTTTATTATATTTACCGGACTTGCCGCGAAATTTTCGAAAGCAATTAATACATAAAACAACCTGGCTCCTATTACCCCCCATAAAACACAGCCGGTAAGAAGATACCCCACAAAATCCTTTGATATTCCCCTGTAGGTTGCCACACGAACCATAAGAATATATCCTGCAAGTATACCGACAGCAAGCATAAAACCGTAAGAATGAACAGTAAATCCGTTAAATGAAAAAAGTTCAGGACACATCTTTTGAAAAAGCCTCCCCGAAAATACTTATCAAAACAACAAAAGCGCCTGCAGTAATTAAAGTATCAGCCACATTAAAAACCGGCCATACTCTTAAATCAAAATAGTCTATTACTCCACCATAAAATATTCTGTCCCAGAGGTTGCTTACAGCTCCCGCCAAAATTAAGCCGTAAGCATAATTCAGGTTTTTATTTCCCTTTTTTCTAGAATATATCATCATTGCTGCAATCAAACCCAAAACGATAAAATTTAAAAAAATCAACAATGAATTGCTGCCGTACATAAGACTGAAAGCCATCCCTGTGTTTTTTAGATAGGTAATATTCAAAGCCCCTGCAATCTGCACAGTTTCCCCAATGGAAAGATTTTCCATTACAAGATATTTCAATATACGATCAATTAAAAAAAACAGAGAAATAATTACAAATATTATTATTTTTTTATTCTGCTTACTATCTTTATGCATCTTCCGCAAATTTCCGGATGCCGGGAAGATTTCCCGATATCTTTACTCTTCATCCAGCATCTTACACACTTTTTTCCTTCCGACAGGCTGACATTAACATCTATTTCTTCCCCGGAGAATTTTTTTCCTTCTTCCGGTTCAGCTTCTTTTATTTCAACCTCGCTAACGATAAAGTATTCTTTTAATTTTGCTTTATACTCATTAAGAAAACTTAAAAGATTGCAGGAATTGGTGCTTATAGTTACCTTACTCTCAAGCGGGTCCTTTAGCAATCCTTTTTCCTTTGCTTTTTCTATTTGCCTTAATACAGTTTCTCTCAGACGGGCGATTCTTTCATAATCCTTTGTAATCTCAGTGTTATCCCATTTCTCGGGCAACCGGGTTATTTCTGAGAGAAACACGCTCTCCGGAAGATCTGCTTTGCGCTCTTTAATCATTTTCTGCCATCCCTCTTCTGCAGTATGCGACAGGACTGGGGCAGCCAGCTTCATCAGCTCCTCCCCTAAAATAACCAGCGCTGTCTGAGAGGAGCGCCTCACCCTGTCATTCTCAGGCAAAACATACAGCCTGTCTTTCAATATATTAAAATAAAAAGAAGACAGCCATCCGTTACAGAAATCATGAAGTATCCTCACTCCCTTATAGAAGAGTAGATTTTCATAGCTTTGACTGATCTTTTCTGCCGTCTTCTTCAGTTTAGCTAAAATAAACTTATCCAGCCCCGAAAGATTCTCATATTCTATCATTTCGGAAGGGGGAAGATCCTTTGTGTTCCCGAGAACAAATCTCAGTGTGTTTCTTATTCTCCTGTAATATGTTACCATCTGCTGAAGTATTTCATCTGAAATTTTCACATCTTTAAAATAATTTTCACTGGCAGCCCATAGCCTTAATAGATCAGCTCCGTACTTTTGAATAATTTCCTGAGGGCTGATTACATTCCCTACGGATTTGGACATTTTTCTCCCCTCTTCATCTACAGTAAAGCCGTGAGTCAATACATTCCTATAGGGGGCTTTGCCATGCAGGGCTACAGACGGAATTATTGAAGTCTGAAACCAACCCCTGTGCTGATCCGAACCTTCCATATATATATCGGCCGGCCATCTCAAGCTCTCCCTTTCCCGGAGAACGGCAAAACTGCTTACTCCCGAATCGAACCACACGTCAAGTATATCTTCCTCTTTGTATAAGTTCTTTGAACCGCAGCTGCATGACTGAACGCCCAGTATTTCCTCAGGGCTTCTGTAAAACCATGCATCCGACCCCTCCTTCTCAACTGTGCGGGCAATGCTGTCAAAGCTTTCCTTTGTTGCCAGCATTTCACCGCAATCACCGCAGTAAAATACCGGAACGGGGACACCCCAAAGCCTCTGCCGGGAAAGACACCAGTGGGGCCTGTTTTCTATCATTGAAGAAATTCTTTTTCGTGAAATATCAGGATACCATCTTACATTTTCAATTTCTTCTAAAACCTTTTTTCTGAGCCCATCCTTATCAACATTTAAAAACCACTGCTTTGTAGCCCTGAATATGACCGGCTTCTTACACCTCCAGCAGTGTGGATATGAATGATTAATTTTTTCCTCTGCATATAAAGCCCCCCTTTTGTTAAGAATTTCTGTGATAACCTTGTCGGCATCAAAAACGCTCATCCCAACTACTTCCTCAACCCCCGCATCTTTTGTAAACTGGCCATTTTTATCAACCGGTGAAATTATTTGTAGAGAATATTTTTTTCCAGCAGAGTAATCCTCTTCACCATGCCCTGGAGCTATATGAACCACTCCCGTTCCTTCATCAAGCGAAACAAAATCGGATGTAATTCCCCGAGACTTTCTTCCTCCAAAAGGAGCTTTATACAAACATCCCGCCAGCGTTTTACCGGTCACTTTCCTCTCTTCCCGCCATCCTTCATATTTACCCGAAAAATGGCTTGCCACTATCATGTACTCCTCCCCGTTGGTTAACACAGAGTATTTATAATCCGGGTGAAAACAGACAGCAGTATTAGAAATTAAGGTCCATGGAGTGGTGGTCCACACCAAAGCATACACCCTTTTCCCACCCTCCAGAAATGAAGGACGGCCTGAAAGCATCTCAAATTTAACATAAATAGAGGGTGATTCAATCTGATCATATTCCACCTCCGCCTCAGCCAGGGCGGTTTTACAGCTTCCGCACCAATATACCGGCTTGAGTTCCCTGTAAATGTATCCTGAAAGAAACAGGTCTCTAAACTTCTCAATAATCGTTTTTTCATAAAGAGAATCCAGCGTGAGATAGGGATTCTCCCAATCTCCAAAAACCCCCAGTCTTTTGAACTCTTTTTTCTGAATCCCCACATACTTCAAGGCATAACGGGCCGCTTTTTTTCTGAATTTAAGTTTATCCTCAACCTCACGCCTGCCCAGGCTTTTCATAAGCTCATACTCTACAGGAAGCCCGTGACAGTCCCAACCGGGGACAAAAGGAGTATAATAACCCTCCATAGACTTTAATTTAACCACAATATCCTTAAGAACCCTGTTTATGGCATGCCCCAGGTGTATATTTCCGTTTGCATAAGGAGGGCCGTCATGAAGAATAAATGGCTCTCCTTCTTTATTTTTCTCCAGCATTTTCCTGTATACTTCCCCTTCATCCCATATTTTTTGAATCTGCGGTTCCCTCTGGGAAAGATTGGCCTTCATTGAAAATTTTGTCCTAGGTAAATTTAAAGTTTTATTGTAATTCATCGGGTTTTTTTATCACTCCTTTCTCAGTAACATACCCATGTATTAGATCCGCAGGCGTTATATCAAAAGCCGGATTGACGGCTCTGGTACCCTCCGGAGCTGTAAGCATGCCGTTTATCTTCAGGACTTCACACTCACAGCGATACTCCACATTGATTTCTTCACCTGTATCAATTTCAAAATCAAAAGATGAAACCGGCGCCGCTATGAAAAAAGGGATGCTGTTTCTATCAGCCAGCGCAGCTAACTGATATGTTCCTATCTTATTTGCAACATCGCCGTTTAATGCGATTCTGTCAGCGCCCGTTATAACTGCATCAATCATCCCCCTGTACATTAAATAACCCGGAGCAGTGTCGCAAATTAATTCATGCTCAACGGACTTTTTATTTAATTCATAACAGGTTATTTTCGCCCCCTGCATCCTCGGTCTTGTCTCTCCTGCATAAACTTTTCTTATTATACCCTCTTTATAAGCGTTTTTTATGACCCCCAGCGCAGTTCCCCATCCGCCGGTAGCCATCGCGCCGGCATTGCAGTGTGTAAGTACATTTAAATTTTTTCCAACTCTTCTCAAATACCTGCTCCCGTTTCTGCTTATTTTTTTATCTGAATTAAGCTGTTCTTTTTTTATTGAATTTGCTTCGTCTACCAGGGCCGCATAAATATCTTCCCTTTCGTATTCTGTCGCAGAATGAAGCAATCTCTCTTCCATACGCTCAAGCGCCCACTGAAGATTAACGGCAGTCGGACGGGAGGAAAGAAGACCCTTCTTAACCTTCAGCATACCTTCCAGCATTTTTTTCTTTCCGCAGTTTTTATTTTCCAAGAACCCCAGACAGTATCCATATGCTGCCGCAATTCCTATAGCAGGAGCCCCTCTAACCTTCATCTTTTCTATACTTTCAGCAACATCTTGCCATTCACGGAGAGAAATAAAAACCTCTCTGTCGGGAAGAGCTGACTGATCAATTATTTTCAACTCTGAATTTTTAAACTCTATTACTTTCAAAACCAAAAGTATAAAAGTATAACCCCGACATCAGAATTTATCGCGGGCCTTTTCCATCGCCTCTTTAAATATTTTCTCAAATCCGTTTTCCAGAAGGTGATTCAAAGCAGCCTCCGTCGTGCCTCCGGGAGAAGTAACATCCTCTCTTAATCCCGTGAAGTCACTATCCGACATTTTTTCCTTCATTAAAAGCCCAGAGCCCGCCACAGTCTGCGAAATCAGACTTTTCGCCTTTTCTTTTTCTATTCCGTTTTCCAGGGCAAATTTTTCCATTATTTCCGCCATAAGAAAAAAATATGCCGGACCCGAACCGGATACAGCCGTAAGAGCATTCATTAAACCCTCTTCTATAAAGAGAGTTTCCCCTGTATGACGAAATATTTTTTCAATCAGTGTTTTTTCTTTTTTTCCCGCCGATGGGAATGCTATTCCTGTTACGCCCTGACCTATTAAAGCGGGGGTGTTCGGCATTAATCTCGCTATATGAGACTTCTTAAGATATTTTCTTATATATCCAATTTTTATGCCTGCCGCTATGCTTGCAACGATACTTTCGGAAACATCCTGCCTTATGCTTAATTCTTCCAGCACCCCGGCCATGTCCTGCGGTTTTACCGCAATAACATAAACATCAGTTTCATCAAGCTCTTTAACACTTTTAAATACCTTGTGCCCCTTATCTCTCAGGGCTGTCGCCCTTTTGGCATCTTTTTCCACTCCACTGGTAATAAATTCCGGTGAAGAGGATATTGCGCTAAGTAGAGCCAGCCCCATCTTCCCGCATCCGATTACAGCAACTTTTTCTTTTTTTTCCTTTTTATTCACTTTTTTTAAAACAAAAACCTTTATTATCCATAAATCTTATAGAAACCAAAACATCTTCAAGGGCCAGTTTTTTTCTGTTTCTAACCCCGAATCAATATAACAGTAAAGGAATTTTTAATTTTATCAAGTTAATGTTGAATTGCAAATGCTGCCATTCTTTTTTCATCTCCGCTGCGGTAAGAAAAATAACAATCGTTTTCCAGTGTACAAAACCCCTTTTCTTTAAAAAGCTTCAACCTTGAAGAACTTAACCCAACCTTCTCAATCTTATGCCCGAGAGCCTTAATCAGGTCAACTCTACTGCCTCCAGCAGCGGCATCTGGAAATTTATTAAGGACTTCCGGCCCCACTTCGAAACAACTGCCGCAGATATGGGGCCCTGCAAATAATTCAATGTCGCGGCATCCGTATTTCTTAAGAATTTTTATGTATTTCTCAGTTATGCCGGCCGCAATCGACCGCCATCCCGCATGAAATGCCCCCAGAAGTTTACCTGAAGAAAAAGCAAAAACCGGAACACAGTCAGCAACTTTGACAACCGCGGCAAAAGGCGCGCTTATTCCATTTATTATAACACCGTCACACCCCGGTATAACCCCGCCTGACAGATCCCCTGTTCTTTTCAACTCGGCTATTTCAGCTCCATGAACCTGCTGCATCATTATAACCTTCCCAGGTGGGATCCCCGTTTTTTCCGCAATTGTTTTTCTGCTTAAAACAGCATCCGCGGCATCAATTTCCCGGCAGGATACCGCCGCGCTTATTCCGTCATAAGGAATTTTAAAATATTCTATAACTCAGCCCCGCTGTCAGATTTTATTCCCCTTATATTGAGCATTAGATCTTCCGCATTCGTAGCGAATTTCTTCGCATCTTCAAGCGTAATCTTCCCGCTTTTATATAAATTCTCAAGGGATTTGTTGAAAGTCTGCATTCCGTAATAATCGCCCTTCTTCATTCTTTCCGTTATTTCGTTTACATTTTTTTCTTCTATCAAGCTTCTTATTGTTCCCGTGGCTATTAAAACTTCTATAGCCGGAATCATCCCCACTTTGTCTTTTCTCGGCAGAAGCCGTTGAGAAATAATGGCGGTTAATGTATCGGCCAGCATCAGGCGGATATGGTTCTGCTTGTGCGCGGGAAATACGTCAACGACCCTTGATATTGTTTGTGAGGCATTCGTTGTATGAGTTGTTGAAATTACAAGATTACCGATCTGGGCAGCTGTCAAAGCCGCCTGCATTGTTTCAATATCCCTCATTTCCCCAATCAGAATAACATCGGGGTCCTGCCGTACAACATGCTTCAATGCCGCAGAATATGAGTAAGTGTCTACCCCCAGCTCCCTTTGCGAAATCATGCTTTTTACATCCCTGTGAAGATATTCGATCGGGTCTTCTACCGTAATTACATGCTTGGAATAGTTATTGTTTATATAGTCAATCATGGCCGCGAGAGTTGTAGATTTTCCGCTTCCCGTTGTTCCCGTTACAAGAACCAGCCCTCTGCTGGAGGATGCTATTTTTTTAAAAGTAGCCGGTAGATTCAGTTCTGAAAAACCCTTAACCTTATCGAGAACAAGCCTCATAACAATTTTCATTGAACCAAGCTGCTGAAATACATTTACCCGGAACCTGGCAAGACCCTCCACGCTGAATGAAAGATCCACCTCCTTTTTTCTCTCAAATATTTTTCTGTGTTTTTCATTGAAAATATCTTCGGATATTTTTTCAATCTCATCCTGACTTATTTTTGAGAAATGCTCAACTGTCTTTAACTTTCCATTTACCCTGTATACAGGCTCGCTGCCGGAACGCAGATGCAGGTCCGAAGCCTCAAGTTCAACCATTGTTTCCAAGTATTTTTTGAGTTTCTTGTTAATTCCCACTAATCCTTCTCCTTTCTTCTGAGGTATGCGGGTATCTTGAACTTCTCCGATTCAGCCTTCCTGGGAAGCGGTCTCCTTATATGTTTTTTTTCCGGCTTTTCGGTCTGCTCTTCCTTCTTTGTGCATCCCGTGGCTATAACTGTTATCCTCATTTCGTCATCAAGCTCTGCGTCTATCGTATTTCCGAAAAAAACATCCGCATCAGGCGACACCGATTTGTATATAAGCTCCATTGCCGAATTTATCTCATACATAGTCATCTTCTTATTCCCGGTTACGTTTACCAATAGCCCTACAGCGCCCTCTACGGAAACATCCTCAAGAAGAGGGGATGTAATCGCCTCTTTTGCCGCTTCTGCAGCCCGGTTTTCGCCGCTTCCTGTGCCAAGCCCCATAATTGCCTCACCCGCATTGTGCATAACGCTTCTCACATCGGCAAAATCTACATTTATCAAACCCTTGGATGTTATTATATCCGAGATTGACTGAACTGCCTGGCGCAGCACATCATCTGCCACCTTAAACGCCTCAAGAGCCGGGGTGTCTTCCTTAATCACGGAAAAAAGCCTCTGGTTCGGTATTACCAGCAGTGTATCCACGTTTTTCCTGAGCTTCTCTATCCCCTCCAGGGCTCTCTGGCACCTCTGTTTCCCTTCAAACATAAATGGCTTGGTCACAACCCCGACTGTGAGCGCGCCGCCCTCCTTCGCCGTCTTAGCAATTACCGGCGAGCCCCCGGTCCCGGTGCCACCCCCGAAACCAGCCGTTACAAAAACCATATCAGCGCCTTTCAATGTGTCCTTTATGGTTTCCGAATCCTCCTGAGCGGCCTTTTCACCAACCTCCGGATTTCCACCCGCTCCCAGACCACGCGTATAGTTCTCCCCTAACTGTATTCTCTTGCCCGCCAGGGAATCCTGAAGCGCCTGGGCATCAGTATTTGCAGCAATGAAATCAACCCCTTTTATCCCGGCTTCAATCATACGGTTGACAGCGTTCCCCCCACCGCCCCCAATGCCTATTACGGTTATATTTGCATTGCCTCTAGTTTCTTCTTCTATTGAAATTACCATTTACACATCCTTTCCCCGGACAAACAAGAGTTAAAACAATTCTTCTATCCAGATCTTCAGCTTATCAAAAAAACCCCGGCCGCCTGCAATTTCAATTACGTCCTGCTCTTCAGCAGCAAATTTAATCAGGCCTATTGCCGTAGAATACTCTGCCTTTGTTTCAGACTCATTTTTTCCTTTGACACCTCTGCATTTCCCTACCCTTACATCTAAATCATCCATCCTTTTTGAAAGCGCCCGTTCCATACCGTTTAACTGAGCGCCGCCTCCGGATAGAACAATTCCGCCCGGTATCATCTGCCTGAAACCGCTTTGTATTATCGCGTCCTCTATGAAATCAATCATTTCATCCACCCGGGACTCAATTATTCTGTTTATCTTTTCAATTGGGGCAGTATACTTTGTATGTCCGTCAATCCCCTGATAACTGACTTCGTCATCAAGCCTGTTTTCCTTTACCGCGCTTCCATAGGTTTCTTTTATCCTTTTGGCTTCCGCAAAAGAGGTCCTTAATAGGTGAGCCAGATCCCTGGTTATATAGGCAGAACCAAAATCAATATGCCCTATATAACATAATGAACCCTCTACATACACCGCCAGATTTACTGTCTGAGCCCCCACATCCACAAGAACACACCCCAGTTCCTTTTCCTCTTTGGTAATAACTGCCGAAGCCGGAGCAAGAACAGATGCAGTTATACTCTGTATTCCCACACCAGTTCTGGTTATACTTTTATTTAAGTTGTTTACCGGTGCTGAATCACCTGTAATAAGAAGGACTTCAACCTCAAGGTGATTGCCTTCCATCCCCACGGGGTTATCTACCCCTTTCTGCGTATCCACCTTAAAATCAAGAGGAATCGCATGAATTATCTGTTTGTCGGAAGCAAGAGGAACCGCCCGGGCCGAACTGATCACCCTTTCAACATCTTCCTGGGTTATTTCCCTGTCCGAACGCGGCACCTTAGTGGCACCCTGCTGCAGGTTCCCCTCTATGTGGTGTCCGTTGACATTTACTATAACATCCTTAACCTTCACCTGGGCCTCTTTCTCAGCCTCTTCGATTGCCCGGCTTACAGCACAGGAAGTATTGTCTATATTAACAACCACACCGTTTTTCAGGCCTTCGCACCCGGCTTCGCCTATACCCAGTATCTTTACAATTTTCTCTTCCTGGCTAAACTCCGCTATTACCGCATATACCTTGCTGGAGCCCACATCGAGTCCGCATAATATTTTTTCTTTCACTTTACCACCACCGCTCCGTTTATTTCTTCACCTCCGACTTTAACCAGCCGCAAATCAACATATTCAAGTTCACCCTCTTTACTTATATGTTTTTCACTTACCTTTTCTGTCAAAAAAATACTTCTTTTTATATTAACTTCATCTAAATCTTCAACAACAGGCCACTTGCAATAAAAACCCTCTTTTAAGTATATAATTATCTCATTCCTGTAGTTTATGTCAACAGCACTTATTCTATCATAAAAAGAGCTCTCAATTCTATTGATTTTTTCAGTTAAATCCACAAGCTTCTTAAGAGCGTCTCCATCCTCTGATTTAAAAAGCAAAAAACCATCTGCCTCCCCCGGAAAATAATCGCCTTTTTCTGTAACCACATGGCTCTCTCCGTCAATGATTGTATACCCCACAGGCTTTTTTTCTTCTATATCTATCTTTAGAGAATCAGGAAAATCCCTCCTGACTTTAGCTTTACTTACAAACTCAAACTTCTGCAGTTTTCTTTCATAATACGATGTGTCTATGGCCAAAATGTTGCGTCCGTCCTTAAAATCGAGCGCTTCAGTCAACCTGTCTTCAGACATAAACACATTTCCCTTAATGATTATTTTATCCGAATCAAGATTAAGGTAATCCCAGTTTATCAAAAATCTCCAGCAGAATCTTCCGCCAACTGCTGTTACCATTAAAATAAAGATCCACTTAAAAAAAACAGACGCCCTTTTTTTTCTAAGTCTTTTCCGACGCACTTTTTATTATTCTCAATATGAGCTCGGGAAAGTCTATCCCCGCATATCCTGCCGCTTCCGGAAGCAGGCTGGTGGAAGTCATTCCCGGAATCGTATTTATTTCAAGCACATATATGTCATCCCCGTCCACCCTGAAATCGACTCTCCCCATATGGCTGCAACCGGCTGTCTCATAGGCCCTTACGGCCACCTCTTGAATTTTACTGTATAGCTTACCACCGGAATCTTCCATTTCCCTATGCACCGACATACCACGGGAGTATTTTGCCTCATAATCATAAAAAGAATTTTTGGAAAATATTTCCAGTACCGGCAGGGGCTCTCCATCTATAATCCCGACCGTCACTTCCCTGCCGGGAATATATTTCTCGGCTATCACTTTTTCACCTTCTCTGCTTGCAGCATCATAAGATTCCTGAATCTGTTCATTTTTTTTTACAATTGAGGTTGCTATTGCCGATCCGGATGAAACCGGTTTTATTACAACCGGCAGTTTAATATTTAAATCCGAAGCTGAGTTCATTTCTTGCCAGCGCGGCGTTTTTATTCCGTGATACTCAAATAACTTCTTGCACATTATCTTGTCCATACAGAGGGCAGAAGATAAAACCCCGCTTCCTGTATAAGGTATTTTCAGAATCTCCAGCAGACCCTGCATACACCCGTTCTCCCCCGATCCTCCATGCATAGCTATAAAGACTAGATCCGGTTGCTCCTTTATCAGCTCCGGGATAAAATCATCCCGGGCATCAACAAGAGAATGGTTAATACCCAGCTTCTCCAGAGCGTCTTTTATGCTTCCGGCTGTTTTTAAAGACACCTCACGTTCTGCCGACCCCCCCCCCGTCAGAACCACTACTTTTCCAAAAGAGTCACTCAAAGCCATCTCCCATCAGATCAATTTCAAGCTCCAGTTCTATACCCTTTTTCCGCCTCACAGTATCTTTTATTCTTTTTATTAATTTCCATATATCTTCAGGGGATGCATTGCCCATGTTTATTATGAAATTTGCATGTTTTTCTGAAACCCGGGCATCCCCCTGAGAAAACCCTGACATGCCTGCGGAGTCAATAATCTTACCTGCGGAAAAACCTTTAGGGTTTTTAAAAACACACCCGCAGCTTTTATACTGTATAGGCTGTCTTTTTCTTTTTTCCTTCTTCAGCTTATGTATTTTTTTAATTATATCAGTTTCATTACCTCTTTTCAATTTAAATTCACACGAAACTATAATGCCATCAGGCTGTATATCACATCTCCGGTATGAAAAATTAATTGAGCCTTTATCCATAAACCTAAAGGCCCCATTTATAAAAACTTCAACTCTTTCAACGGCAGAGCCTATCCAGTCATTCTTTGAACCGCTGTTGCCTTTAAGAGCGCCTCCCACCGTACCGGGTATACCGGCTAAAAACTCCAGCCCCGAAAGAGAATTTTCGGCAGCTTTCTGCACAGTCCTCTGAAGGTCTGCGCCCGCACCCGCTCTAAGAAAAGAACCATCAAGCTTAATACTTTCAAACTCTCCCCTAAGCAAAATCACCGCGCCCTGATACCCGCGACCGCTTATCAATAGATTAAATCCCTTACCTAGAACACGCCAGGGAATTTTTTTCTTATTTAGCTCCTCTATAACTCCTGCCAGCTCCGTGCGCCTTTTAACTTCTATCAGTTCTTTGGCTCTGCCGGCGCAACCGAAACCCGAAAGATTCTTTAACTCAGCATCCCGTATTCTTTTCATCTTTTAAGAATTTCAAAGGGGATCGAATTTATATCTCCCGCCCCCAGTGTAATGCATATATCACCCGGAGTTAAATTATTTTCCAATTCTTCTAATAAATCCCTTCTTGAAGGGAAATATTTCACACGTTTTTCATCTTCAAACTCCCTTACAATCAACTCCGAAGTCACACCTTCTATCGGGGGTTCACCAGCTCCGTAGATCGACGTTATGTATACCATATCGGCAGAACTGAAGGCCTCGGGAAACTCAGTAAATAAATCCCGGGTTCTTGAATACCTGTGCGGTTGAAAAACAGCGATAATTCGCCTTTCGGGATATATGTCATTCAGGCTTGAAAGCGAAAGTTTTATTTCCGAAGGGTGGTGAGCATAATCATCATAAAAAAGAATTCCGCCTTTTTCGCCCGCTTTCTCAAGCCGCCTGCCCACACCCTCATAACATGCTATACCCCCTTTAAGTTTTTCAAAATCCAACCCCATCTCCATACCCACGGCAATTGCCGCAAGAGAGTTCAGTATGTTATGCATACCGGAGCTTTTTATTTCAACTACACCAAGTTTACTGCCCTTGCTGCATGCTGTATATACAGACTTTCCCGCCGCCAATTCGCAATCAACCGCGTAATAATCGTTTGAACTCTTTAAGCCGTATGTTTTATATGGCCTCCTTAGGGCGGGAATTATCTTCCTGACGTTCTCATCATCTCCGAAAAGAACCGAAAAACCATAAAAAGGAACCTTGTTCAAAAAGCGGGTGTATATCTCTCTTACTGAATTCATATCCTTATAATAATCCATATGGTCGTTATCAATACTTGTAACAACCCCGATAGTTGGAGAATAATGAAGAAAGGAACCGTCACTTTCATCGGCCTCAGCGGCTATAAACTCCCCCTTGCCCAGTTTTACGCTGCTTTTTAAGTTTTTTATAAGTCCTCCTACTACCACCGTTGGATCAAGCCCCGATTCTAAAAGCATCATTCCAATCAAAGATGTGGTTGTCGTCTTTCCATGCGTACCCGCAACACATATGGAATATTTAATTCTCATAAGCTCTGCAAGCATCTCGGCCCTGGGTATTACTGGTATCTTTTTTTCATGGGATTCAGCAACCTCGCTGTTGTCTTCTTTTATCGCGGAAGAAACCACCACCACATGGGGCTCTTTAATATTTTTTCGGGAATGCCCTATCTTTATATCCGCCCCCATCTTTCTGAGACGACGGACTGCCGCGGATTCCTTCATATCCGAACCGCTTACCTGATATCCAAGGTTCAACAGCATCTCAGCTATACCGCTCATGCCGCTGCCGCCGATTCCCACAAAATATATTCTGTTTATTTTTTCAAACACAACCTCTCCTTATGCCTTATAAAGACAAGGGCTTTTCCTTTACTGAGTTTACACATATCTAATAATTTCCCGCGACAATCTTTCACAAGCAGTTTTAAATCGCTCTCCCAGAGCGGCGGCTTTCCGCCCCATCTCTCCGCGAACACCAGGCTCTTTAATAATAGGAATGAGCCTTAAAGCCAAACCCTCACCGCTTAGCTGCTCCTCCGAGTGCGAAAGGGCAGCACCAGCTCTGCGAAGAGGCTTTGCGTTAAGCAACTGATGCTGGGAAGCTGCCTCCGGATAGGGAACAAGCACAGCCGGTTTTCCCAATGCAGAAATTTCCGCTACTGTAGTCGCTCCCGCGCGGGCAATAACAATATCGCAAGCCCCGTATGCATATTCCATACGGGTGATATATTTATATACCTTAGCCTTAAACCCTTCTTTTTGATACTCTCTCTTAACCTTCTCATAATTTCTGCGCCCGCATATATGTACAAACTGAATTTTATTTTTTACGCCATCTAAATATGGAAGCATTCCTAGCATTGAGAGATTTATGGCCTGTGAACCGAGGGATCCGCCGAAAACCAATATGGTTATTCTATCAGCAGATAAATCAAAAAACCGTATGGATTCTTCTCTGGTTACCTCAAACAAGGATTTTCTTACCGGATTCCCTGTTAAAACAGTTTTATTGGACGGAAAATAAGATCGCGATGCGCAGAAAGAAACAGCAATTCTGTCAGCAAAAAGAGCAAGAAATTTATTAGCCATTCCCGGAAAATAATTCTGCTCATGCAAAACCACCGGAATTCTCATTATTTTAGCCGCAATTACAACGGGTACGGAAGTATACGCCCCAAAAGCCATAACCACCCCGGGGTTTATTTTTCTGAGTCTTATAACTGACTCAAGAACTCCCAATGACATTCTAAATATAAACCGGCAGATATGCCATACTTTCTTTCTCGGAAGCGGCGCCGAAGATATCCTGTAGTATCTGTACCCCGAACTTTTAAGAACACGCGCAGCCAGCGGTCTTTTATCTACAAGAAAATAAATCGAACCTCTGTCAAGCGAACCGCATAACTCATCCGCGACACAAATCCCGGGGTAAATATGCCCCGCGGTTCCCCCCACGTTTATAACTACTCTCCTTTTCTTATTTTTCATTTTTTTACGCCCCTGGAGATATTAAGTATTATTCCCACGGCTAACATGTTAACAAAAAGCGATGTACCCCCAAAGCTGATGAAAGGAAGAGAAAGGCCTTTGGTGGGCAGGATTCCGGTAACAACCCCCATATTTATCACCGCCTGAAATGTAATAAGAAAAGTCAAACCCGAAGCCATTACCCGCGCCAGATAATCCCCGTGCCTGAAAGCTATTCTCATGCCCCTCCAGGCAAAAACCATAAACAGAAGAAGCACCCCCGCGGTCCCTACAAACCCCAGCTCCTGTCCGATTATAGCATATATAAAATCCGTATGAACCTCCGGAAGATAAAACAGCTTCTGCTGGCCTCCTCCCATACCCACACCGGTCAAGCCTCCCGCGCCGAGCGCAGTCAGCGACTGCGCAAGCTGAAACCCCGACCCGGTTAAACTTTCAAAAGGATTCATAAAAGAAATAACTCTTTCTTTTCTGTAACCGTAGGATAGAACCCCGTAAAGTAAAAAAGGTATAAAAAATATCATCCACATAAAAAGGTATTTAAGTTTAACACCTCCCAGGAACAACATACCTACAGTTAAAACGATAATGAGTACCGTACTGCCGAAATCCGGCTGCATATATATTAACAAGGCTGTCGTAAAAACAAGCACCAGGGGGGGGAAAAGGTCTTTCGTGAAAAAACCGGATCTGGAGAATTTTCTGTCCATAACACCCGCCATATATATAACCACCCCCACCTTTGCAAATTCGGAAGGCTGAAAACCGACCGGGCCCATCCTTATCCATCTTCTCGCACCCCCTACGGAATGACCTATGCCCGGAATAAGCACAACCGCCAGAACTATTATCATAAAAAACATTCCCGCAGTGGAAATTACAGCCCATTTTCTGTAGTTTATTGTCATCCCCAGATAAAGAGCCGCCAAACTTAAAAGGGCCCATACAAATTGCCTGAAGGCAAAATAATACATGCTTCCGTAATTTTCGTGCGCCACTATGGCAGAAGAGCTAAAAACCATAATCAACCCAAATACCATAAGGATTATTGTAACTGCCAGAAGCAGACTATCTATGGATGAGACAGCTCTTCTTCTGCGGTTTCTTTTACCCATTTTTTAAACTTCTCTCCTCTTTCAGCAAAATCGCTGAACTCATCAAAACTCTCCCCTCCGGGAGAAAGAAGGACGGTACAACCCGGAAAGGCCAGTTTTACAGACTCTCTTACAGCAGCATAAAGGCTCTTTTTCTTTATAACATTTACCCCTTTAGGTATTTTCTCCATATATTCATCTGCCGACTCCCCGAACACCACCACGGTTGAAACCTTACCCTTTATCTTACCCCATAAGGGCATATAATCCTGCTTTTTTGACCTCCCCCCCATTAATAAAATCAAAGGCCTCTCAAAACTGTCAACAGCTCTGCTTACCGCATTTAAGTTTGTCGCCTTTGAATCATTGACATATTTAACCCCGCTGTATTTTCCGACGAACTCGCACCTGTTAAGCGGAAATCTGTAATCTGAAAAATCTTTTAACCCCCTTTTCTGAAGTGCTTCGCATGCAGCCAAACTGGCCAGATAGTTTTCGATATTATGCGCAGAGTTTATTTCTTCGGGTATTTTACCGTAATAACTGCCGTCATACATTATTTCATTTCCTGACACGTAAAAACCCCTCTTAATATCTCTTTCAGCGGAAAAAAAGATTTTCTTGCAATCCAGGCCTTTTTTAAATTTTTCAATATTCTCTGTCTCTGCATTTAAAACGGCCGTTTTCTCTCTTTCCATGCGCTCAAACATCTTTCTTTTTGAATTTACATACTCGGAATAACTGCCGTGCCACTTCAGATGTTCCGGATAAAGATTTAATAATACCCCGACTTCCGGTTTTAATGAGGGAGAATAGGTTATCTGATAGCTGGAGACTTCAAGAACAAGAATATCCCCTTCTTCTATATTATCCACGATACTGGTAAGAGGTATACCGATATTTCCCGCAAGAGAGGCACCGGTCAAATATGATATCATTGTTGCGGTTGTTGTTTTTCCGTTTGTTCCCGTAACTCCAACTACCTTTACAGGCGGCAAAAACCGCAATCCCAATTCAAGTTCTGCGATTACTTCGATATTCATTTCTGACGCATTTTTCAGCACAGGATTTTGCGGCATTATTCCGGGACTTGTTACAATTTGATCAAAAGATCCTACATCTATATTTGACGGATCTTCGCCAAATATATATTCCACCGGGGATAATTCATCAGAGCCTCTTTCGATTTTTTCCCGGGTTTTAGAGTCGTATGCCGTTACCGCGGCTCCCCTGCTTGAAAGCAGCCTGCATGCCGCCCGCCCGCTTTTCCCATACCCGACTACCAGAATTTTTTTATTTTTATACTCTTTCATCTCAACTTTATTGTCGAAAGCGCTATAAGAGAAAGAACAATTGAAATAATCCAGAACCTTACAACCACCTGGGGTTCACTCCACCCCTTCAATTCAAAATGATGGTGAAGAGGCGCCATCTTGAAAACCCGCTTTTTCTTCCACCTGTAACTCACAACCTGTATAACAACTGACATAATCTCTATGAGAAAAACCCCTCCCGCAATTATAAGAAGCGCTTCCTGCTTTATTATGAGAGCTATTATCCCAATTGCCCCCCCCATAAAGAGTGAACCTGTATCCCCCATAAAAACCTTGGCGGGAAAAATATTGAACCATAAAAAACCAAGCCCCGCTCCGCAAAGCGCTGTCAGGTAAATACTCAGCTCACCGGAACCTGGAACATGAGGTAAAAAAAGGTACTCGCTAAACTCCGCATGTCCCGCAATATATGCTAAAACCGCATAAGCCATTGCGGCGCATATAACCCCTCCTATGGCAAGCCCGTCAAGCCCGTCAGTGATGTTCACCGCATTTGATGTAGCTATTACCGTAATTATTACAAAACAAATATAAAATTGCCCCAGATTTATAAATAGATCTTTGAAGAAAGGCATCGCTACAGCATAAGGCTGAGAGGGAAAAGGAGGATTTATATATAAAAATGAGGCAAGGGCCAGCCCTAAAATAAGCTGCCAGGCCAGCTTTACCGCGGGAACGATACCCTTTGTGTCTTTTTTGGATGTTTTCATATAATCATCAAAGAATCCAAGCAGACCAAGCCAGAGACTGCCTATTATAACAATAATTACATAAACATTATCAAGCCGGGCCCAAAGCAAAACGGAAATAAGCAAAGAAATTATAATAATCAGCCCTCCCATTGTGGGGGTGCCTTCTTTTTTGCTGTGCCCTTCGGGACTGCCTTCTCTTATTACCTGTATTTTCTGAGAACCTTTAAGCTTTTTTATTACTGCCGGAGCAATCAAAAAATTTATGATCATTGCCGTTATAAATGCAAGAGCGGCTCTAAAGGTAATATACCTTAAAACATTAAGAGGAGAGAACAAGTCTCTCAACGGGAAAAATAAATGATACAGCATAAGTCTACTCCTTCAGATACTCCATTACTTCTTCCAGCCTTTCCCTGCGGGAGGCCTTTATTACCGCAATGGAGTCTTCATCGTTAATTTTCTTTATAATTGACGCCGCTTCCCTATTATTATCATATTCAAACATTCTTTTTTCAGGGAAGCCCTTCTTGGCGGCTCCGCTTAAAAGCGAACTTGAGTATTTCCCGCCAGCAAGAATATATTTTATGTTTTTTAGCCCCGCAAGAAATGCCCCTGCATCCCGGTGCATTTTATGGGAATATCTCCCTAACTCTCTCATCTGACCCAACACAGCGATTATATTTTTTTCCGGGCATATTTTCAACAAATCGCTGAAAACCTTTTTCACTGCAGAGGGATTGGAATTATAGGTGTCATCTATAATATCTATACCTCCCACCCGTTTAAATTCAAATCTATGGGGGGGAGGCTGAAAACCCCCTATTCTTTCTGCTGAATAATCAAGATTCAACCCGGCTGATAATGCCGATGCTGAAGCCGCAGCCGCATTATATACATTAAAGAGCCCCGGAATTTTCAGCCTGAAATTTATACCGTTTATTGAAAATAAGGTTTCTGATATCATCTGATCTTTAATTTCTATCCTCAAATCCGCCCCCTTACTGAAACCAAAACCGATTCTATTTAAATGACGGTACTCTGCAGCCTTACCGCGTACAATTTCCTGGTCATAATTATAAACCAGATCAGCTTTCGCCTCCAGATAATCCGCAAGCTCAAATTTTGTATTTAAGATATTATCCACGGTCTCAAACTCTCCAATATGAGCCTCGGTTACTGAAGTAATAACCCCGGTATGCGGTCTGGCGATCCCGCACAAGTATTTAATTTCGCCCCTGTGATTTGCCCCCATCTCAAAAACGCCTGCCTGCGTATCTTCGCTCATTTCAAGCACCGACAGAGGCAGGCCAATTTGATTGTTAAAGCTGCGTTTTGTAGATGAGGCTTTCATCTTCCCCTTAATTATCTGCGCAGCCATCCTGCTTACAGTGGTCTTTCCGTTTGACCCGGTAACTCCGATTATTATTTCCGGAGAAAGCGTATTTCTATAATTCTGTGCAAGGCTGACCAACCCCTTCACAGACGATTCCACCTGAATATCGCAGCCCCTTTTTTCTCCCGCAGTATACCCCCCCTTTTTTTTCACCTCATCAATAAAAAAATGCCCGTCCGTTCTTTTTCCCTTAATGCAGAAAAAAAGAGAGTTTTTCTGCGCTTCTCTGGAATCAATTACAACGTTATTTACTGTTTTATTTTCATTTAAGCTGGCTTTCAGCTCGCCTCCGGCCCATAGGGAAGCCTGTTTCAAGGAAACACTCTTCATTTCTTTAAATATTTTTCTGCTGTTGCCATATCCGAAAAAGGTATCTCTCTATCCCCTATCACCTGATAATTTTCGTCTCCCTTACCCGCTATAAGAACAACGTCGCCTTTATCCGCTATCTGAAGCGAATGCCCTATCGCTTCCTCCCTGTCTGATATAACAGAATACTCTGTGGCAGTATCTCTGAGCCCCACTTCTATATCCAGAAGTATCCCCATCGGGTCTTCACCGCGCGGATTGTCGGAAGTTAGACACACATAATCCGCCAGAAGCCCCGCAATTTTACCCATCAATGGCCTTTTCGTACGGTCCCGCTCTCCGCCGCATCCGAAAACACATACAATCCTGCCTCGGCAAACATCCCTTAATGTTAGAAGAACATTTTCAAGAGCATCAGGAGTATGCGCGTAATCTACAATCACGGTCCTTCCGCTCTCTTTTCCTTTCTTTACATGCTCCATCCTCCCCGGAATCGGAGAGGCGCCGGAAACAACTCCACAAACGCTGCTCATATCATAACCTCCTTCTACTGCCCATGCAAGAGCTGCAAGGCAGTTATATATATTAAATCTTCCTATCAGCTTAACATCCAACTTCCTTTTTTCTTTCGGAGACCTGAATATAAATCTGCTTTTTCTCACAGTCATTGACTTAATATCAGCGTTATAATCAGCCTCCTCCTTCACTGCATAAGAAGCAGTTATTTCCCCCTTTTTCTCCTTTATTCTCCTTCCATACCCATCATCCACATTTACAAGGGCCTTTCCCCGGTCCTTAGTTTTGATTTTTGAAAAAATCTTCAGCTTTGCCCTGAAATAATTTTCCATTGTTTTGTGAAAGTCCAGATGATCCTGGGTCAAGTTCGTAAAGACAACACTCTCAAAATTAATGTCCTCAACCCTGCCAAGTTCCAGAGCATGCGACGAAACCTCCATTACCACAGTTTCAATTCCGTTATCAACCATATCCGAAAGCAGCCATTGAAGCTCATGAGCCTGCGGAGTTGTCATTGAAAACTTACCCTTTTTATCTGCGTATAAATATCCGGAGGTTCCAATTAATCCACTCTTTCCTTTCAGCTCCATTATCTGTTTTATAAGCCCGGCAACAGTGCTTTTTCCGTTTGTTCCGGTTACCCCCGTAATTTTTAGTTTTTCAGCCGGGAATCCGTAAAAAAAGGATGACCATTTAGAGAGCGCAAGAAGCGGCTTGCGCATAACTATCTGAGGAGCAGAAATCTCTTCTTTTAATCTCTCCTGAACGACCACAGCCGAAGCGTTTCTAGAAACTGCTTCTTTTATAAAAGCCCTGCCGTCACTTTTCTCTCCTTTCATTGCAAAGAAAACATCCCCCCCGGAGACCTTTTTTGAATGAGTGGCGAAACCGCTCACATCAACATCCCTGCCGGTGTAAAACTCATCCGGCGGAAAATAGTCTATCAATTTTGAGAGCTTCACTCCGCCCCCCTCTTTTGAGAAAGAACAACCCTGTCAGGAGGGATAGAAAGGTAACTCATCAATGATTTCGCCACCCTTGAAAAGACCGGGGCGGCAACATGCCCGCCCCAATGTAGTTCACCCCCCGGTTCATCAAAAATAACTAAAATTGCAACCTCCGGTTCATCAGCCGGAATGAAACCCCCGAAAAGCGCAACAAATCTGTCCTCTTCATAAGACATTTTTTCAAGGTTAAATTTCTGTGCTGTTCCGGTCTTTCCGGCCACGGAATAACCTCCAACGGCGGCCCGCTCACCTGACCCCCTCTCAACGGCCTCCCTTAATATATGCCTCAGTTTTCGGGAATTCTCCTCACTTATGACCCTTCTTATTTTCAACGGCTCCATTTCTTTAATTCTTCCCTTTTCTTCAATTGCCTGGACAATCCTGGGTTCATATAAAACCCCTCCATTCGCAACAGCCGAAATTGCTCCTATAAGCTGAATAGCCGTAACCCCAATTTCCTGTCCAAATGAAATTCTTGACAGACTTGTTCCCGACCACCTGTCAGGCTTTCTTAAAATACCCCTGGTTTCACCGGGAAGCCTTACTCCCGTAAAATTACCAAACCCGAAATCCCTGGCATACTTATATAAAAGGTTTTCTCCAAGAAGGGAACCAATTTTGGCCATCCCTATATTTGACGAATGAACCATACAGTCCATAAAACTAAGCTCATCATGCGAATTAAAATCCCTTATAGGAAACCCCCCGACATCATATGTGCCTCCTTCACAGTCAATCATTTCGTCAACATCCATCAACTTTTCCTCCAGTGCCGCCGCGGCTGGCACTATTTTGAAAGTTGACCCCGGTTCAAACACATGAGATACAACCATGTTTTTTAAATTATCGGCAGCTGTATAGCTGCCCGCATTGCTGTCATACGAAGGGCAAACCTCCATGCCCAGTATTTTTCCATTATTCACATCCTGAACAACCGCCATTGCCCACCCTGCCTCGTTCTCTTTGATTCCAGCCAGAAGTTCTCTTCTTAATATATACTGAATGTTCTTATCTATACTCAAGACTATATTACCGGGTCTTTCCTCCGTATTATCATCCCGGGCGCTGTAAATAGTTCTGCCCCTGGCATCCCTGACCTTATTCTTATTCTCTACGCGCGCTGTAAGAAGCTCATTATAGTAAAACTCTATTCCAGACAACCCCTGATTGTCGGTACCCACACACCCTAACACATTCACCCCGATTGGAGAGAAAGGATAATACCTGTGGTTTTCCCTGAAAAGTTCTATTCCCCTGTTGGAATAAGGAAAAAGATCTTCCACTTTTTCTGGAGAAACATGCCTTGCAAGCCACGTGAAGCGGCTCCTTCCTTTTACAGCCCGCCTTACCTGCTCTTCACTCATATTAAGAGAAGACGCAGCAGCGCGTATTATATTCTGCCGATCCCCCGGATCAGATATTGGCCTGAACCCCACTGAATATGTGTGCCTGTTAAGAGCAAGCTCTTTACCGTTTCTATCTATAATAGAGCCCCTCATAATAGTATTTCTTCCAGAATTAATTGTATAATTTCTGCGCGCTACTGCGGTGAACTTTGAGTGTCTTAGAATCTGTATTGCAAACAGACGAAACCCTATACCGAATAGGCATAGAAATACAACTCCGGAAAGTAAAACAATTCTTATTTTTAATTTCATCAGTTTGCCTTTGCGCTGTCGGGAGTAAACAGATTTCTCAGAGCCAGGATAAAAGCGCCGGGGATTCCTTCCCTTTCAAAATAAGGCTCCTCTTCTATTGCAAACACCCTTAGCCTCCCTCCTTCCGGTGGAGCCATTCCATACTGCTGCCTGCTGATACGGTCGATATTTGCAAGAGAACCCCGCGTATTAACCTCTCTTAAAAGCTGCTGTCTGTCTACTTCAAGCTGCCTGCACTCTTCCTTTAGTGAGGCCAGGCGGTACCCCATCTGAAATATAGTAATCTGCTGCCAGGTAATGAAAACCAGAAACATAAATATTACTGTAAAAACCGTTACGATATTTTTTGTTCTGCTCATTAAACCTTCTCCTTTAATATCTCAAAAACCCTCATTTTTGCGCTTCTGGCCGAAGGGTTTTCTGATATTTCAGTCGCAGTTGGAGATTTTCCGGAAACCTTAACCTCTTTTATCAGGGGGCGCTTCCGGTCAGCGCCGCACCTGCAGAGAGGAAAATTCTCGGGGCATCCGCATTTTCCTGAGAGTTCGGAGAAGATGCCCTTAACAACCTTTGCTTCAAGAGAGTGGTACGTTAACAAAACAAGCCTGCCGCCTTTTTTTATAACATCGCAGCACGCCTTCATCCCCCTCCTCAGTTCCCCGAGCTCATCATTTATATATATTCTAATTGCCTGAAATGTCTTTGTCGCCGGGTGAATATTTTTTCTGCACTCAGCAGCCAAAGCGGCTATTTCAGCCAGCTCGCGGGTATACATTATGGGTTTTTCTTTTCTTTTCCTCACAATCTCCTCTGCAACCCTCTTAGAATTCCTCTCCTGCCCAAATCTCTTAATCACTCTTAAGAGCTCTTTTTTATCTGCTCTGTTAATCCATCTGTATGCCGGCTCGCCCGAATGGGGGTCATACCTCATATCCAGGAGCTCATTCTTTAAAAAACTCATACCCCTGCCCGATTTTTCAATATGCCTTTTTGAAAAACCCAGATCTAAAAGAACAGAAGAAACCCTGTCAATGCAGTTTTCTCTTAAGAACGGCTTTATATACGCGTATGAGCCGCTGCCTGAAATCAATCTTGTTTTTACCCCGGACAACCTTTCCTCCGCCACGGAAAGCATCTCTTTATCCCTGTCAATTAAAACAAGAACTCCACTGCCCCCCAAAACCCCGGCTATTTTTTCAGCGTGGCCGCCTTCGCCCGCCGTTCCGTCTACAACGGTATCTCCGGAATGAATCTTCATTGCCCGAATTACCTGCGAAACCATAACGGGTTTATGTGAGTATTTCAATGTGCTTTCATATCTCTCAAAAATCTATTTCCGTCATATTCTCTGCCAGATCCGAATAACTATCTTCACATTTCTTTGAATATTTTTCCCATTCATCCGGATTCCAGAGTTCAATGCGATTTACCATACCTATAAAAGTACATGAGGAAGTGATGCTCGAAAAGCTTATAAGCCTTTCCGGAATAAGTATCCGCCCCTGACTGTCAGTATTTATCTTTTTAGCCCTTGAAAGAAGAAACCTGGAGAAACCCCTCGCATCCTTTTTGGCCAGCGGCATACTCATAATTTTTTCGGTCACTTTCTTCCATTCATTTTCCGGAAATAGAAAAAGACATTTTTCAAGACCGGCAGTTATTACCCAATTCTTTCCTATTCTAAATTCCGCCGGAACGAAAACCCGTTTCTTCTTATCGACGTTGTGATTATACTCACCTATTAAATTCACCACTTTCCTCCACTTTCCACCACTAAATATATAACAAATAAACCCTATGGTGTCAAACCAGTGATTCGTTATTCCAACAAAATATTTCAGAAATGCAAATTCTGGCTAAAGACTACTGACAAAAAAGTTTTGCCGGCTGGCTGAAGTTTTGATTATTTCCATGTATGTCATTGAAAAACATTTTGCCTTAAAAGATAAAAACCGGCCTTTTGACCGGGAAAAAATCAGCTATTCGATGTGGTTTATTTTAGTTTATATGTAATGGTTTTTATGAAGAGGATTTATTCTTTTCTTCAAATATTTCTTTTATTTCAGGGTTTTTTATGGAAGATGTTTCCAGTTTTTCAGAAAGAATATTGATTTCTCTGGCTGTCTCTTTAAACTCGTCCCCTTTTCTTAAATTGATTTTTTCATTAAATTTACCGCTGTTAATCTCTTTTAATGTTTTCTCAAGTCTAAAAACAGGCCCTACTATCTTGCCGGAGAGGAAGATTCCGGCCAGGAATGCAAATCCAAGAATTACTACCATCCTGCTGAGATAATTACTCCAACTTATTTCTTCAAGAATATTTACCATCTCAAATCTGCGGGACAGTTCATAGTATAATAAGGAAATTGAAGCCACAGCAGCAATCAATACAAATATTAAAATTGTCAGAGCGTATTTAAACTGATATTTCTTTCTGCTTAAGTATTTTTTTCTTTTATAATCTTCCATTTTAAAAAAATAATTCAGGCGGCTCAGTAAGCCGGATTCTGTTTTAACGGTCATTTATCTTTGCGGCCTACCCGGGCCTTTTAAACTGCGAGCAACAGCATAAGGCCCCTATTTGACCTTGCTTCAGGCGGGGTTTAGCCTTTTCACTACAGCTTACCTGTACCTTGTTTCTGTGCCACTTTCCCGCCATGCTCTATGAAGTCCGGACTTTCCTCTTCCTTTACCGGGAAGCGACCGATCATCGCCGCCTGAAATCCGTTTTTTAATCTTCCATATAAAGGTATCTGCTGCAGCCGTCACAACGCACCATCTTCTCCTCCTGTATAACCTCATTAATGGTTTGAGGTCTAAGATGTATGTGGCACCCGCTGCAGCTTGTGCCATCGGCTTTTGCAACAGCTATACCCTTTCTAACTTCGCGAAGTTTTTTATATTCTTTTATGAGCTCAGGATCTATGCTTTCTTCCAAGGGCCTTATTTTTTCTTTCACTTCACTAAGGTTTCTTTTCATCTTTTCAATATCCCCCCTGTAAGATTCCTTCTTTTTTTCTATGTTTTCCTTTTCGCTGTCAAGAAGCTTTTTTTCTTCTTCTATCTTTTCTTCTGTATTGTCAATCTCTTCATAAATCTCAATTATCTCACTCTCAACCCTGTCGATTTTATTTTCAACCGATTTAATCTCTTTCTGCATGGATTTATATGCCTCGTTGCTTTTTAGTGTATTGAGTTGCTCTTTATTCTTTTTTACAGTTTCTTCATTTTTCTGCAATTCAATTTCTTTTTCCTTAAGTTTAACTTTAATGTTCTTTAACGCTTCCTTAAAATCTTCTATATTCTTTTTAAATTTTTTCTTTTTATTATCTTCTTCTTCTATGAGCTGGGGAAGCTCACATAGCCTGTCCTTTATGTCGTCTTTTATGTTGTCTAACTTTTGAAGTTCAAGCAGTTTTTTTATTTCTTCTTTCATTTTTCCTTTTCATGGTGGGCAATGCAGGACTTGAACCTGCGCCCTTTCGGATGTGAACCGAACGCTCTTGCCAGCTGAGCTAATTGCCCCAGATTTCCTCTTCTTACGGTTTTTAGCATTTTTGTTGGTGGGCCCACCAGGACTCGAACCTGGGACAACCTGATTATGAGTCAGGTGCTCTAACCAACTGAGCTATGGGCCCGTAAATCTATATTATTTTTATCTATTTTTTCAGTTATGTCAATGATAAGCACGAAGAAAAGCTAAATATTTCTATTCTTCCAGGTGCAGGTATTCACGTAACCGCTTGCTTCTGTTTGGATACTTGAGCTTTTTTAACGCCTTTGCCTCTATCTGCCTGACACGCTCCCTTGTTACACCGAAATATTTCCCTACTTCTTCAAGAGTTCTTGGATACCCGCCCTCCAAACCAAAACGAAGCTTTATGATTTTTGCCTCCCTTTCCTTTAGGGTACCCAAAACATTTTCAATTTCTTTCCTCCTTAAAGATTGCATCGTGGCATTATCCGGGGTCTGTCCCTCTCTGTCTTCTATGAAATCCTCAAGCCTGCTGTCCTCATCATCTCCTATCGGTGTATCCAGAGAAATAGGCTTCTGCCTTATTTCCATAATTCGTCTTATCTTATCCGGTTCTAAATCCAGCTCTTCAGAATACTCCTCAACAGTAGGGTTTCTGCCGTAATGCTGTCTCCATTTCCTTGATACCTTTGAAAGCTTATTCATAATTTCCTTCATATGAACCGGAATCCTTATAGTGCGGGCCTGGTCCGCAATAGCCCTGTTAATAGACTGCCTTATCCACCATGTGGCATATGTCGAAAACTTAAAACCCTTTTTGTATTTAAACTTATCAACCGCCTTCATCATACCTATGGAGCCTTCCTGTATTAAATCAAGAAGGGACAAATTTGGGTTGGTGTTCTTTTTAGCTATCGAAACCACCAGCCGGAGATTAGCTCTTACAAGAGTCATTTTACCTTCATTTATCTTCTGTTCATGCTCGTATACTTTCTTTATCGTTCTTCTGGCCCGCTCCAGGTTCATATTAAGCCTTCTTGTATACCCGCTCATGCTAAGCTTAATGCCTTTTATTTCCTCTTTTAGTTCTTCTGCCCGTTCAGGGCTCAATCCGCTTTTTTCAATCATACCATCCGCCGTCAAGCGCCCCTTTCTGTAACGGGTGTGCAGCTTCTTTAAATCCTCATAAGAACATGAAATTCCGCTTAGCTTTCGCGACATTCTTCTGTCCAGCCTGTAAACGGGTTCAGCCTCATCTTTAAACTTCTCTATTATTTTTTTTATTACTGATTTTCTTAACTCAAGAGAAAGAACGGAATCCACAATTGCTTTTATTTCTTCTTCTATTTCTTCTCTAAGTTTATTCTTTTCCTTCTCGCTTATTCTGGTGTTTTTTAATTTATTTTCTCTACGGTGGATCTTTCTTTGACGCCTTTTGACCTCATTATATACAGAGTTTACTTTTTCCCTCATCCTCCGCAGTATTTCATCTGTTTTCTTTCCCCTTTTCATAATGTCCCGCGGGGAAATATTATCATTTTTCAGGTCTTCCGCTATTTTTTTAAACTCATCTATTCCAAGTGGTGTTCCCAGAATCAGCCTTACCAGAGCCTGTTCGTTTTCCTGTATGTTTTTTGCCAGATACATCTCCTGCGTCCTTGTGAGAAGAGGCTCCTTACCCATTTCGCTCAAATACATCTTTATCGAATCTGTTGACGTCAGTGAGGGTGGCGGGGTCCTTTTTACGCCGGTTTCGTCTTTCCTGCTCTTCGCAATCTCTCTTTTTCTTTCATCAATTACATTTATATTTGCCGTTTCTATTTTATCAAAAAGCTCATCTACATCAGACGGCTCAAGATTCTCTTCATCAAGATGTTCGTTTATTTCCTGATAGGTTAACACCCCTTTTTTAACGCCCTTCGAAATTAGTTTTTCTATATCAGCCAATATCTTCTCCTCCTCCTCTTAAATTTTTATTTAATGTTTTCCTTTTCCTGTTTTTAATGCTTTTGCTATTTGCGAAAATTCCTTCTTTTTTTTCTCATCTACAGGCTTATTTAAATCGATTAATTTTTTTATTTCAAGCCCTATTTTATCATAATGTTCCTTAAGCCTGCAATCCCTTAAAACCCCTGAAAGCTCCTCAAGATAGCTAACCGGATCCGATGTGTTCAATTCGCAAACAGTTAAACGCGAAAGAATCTTTCTCTCTTTTTCTTCCGCAGACGAAATCATCTTCTGAACATCACATGAAAAATTCTCTATATAATCCTTAAGCATTTTTGAGTACTTTCCTGTGGATGAGTATTCCATGTTTTTCAATGTCTCGTTTTCTTTGATTAATTCCGGTCGATAAATCAGTACGTGAAGAACCTCTCTGGCGGCCCTTTCTTTTCTTGATAAAATCTCCATCTCCGATTTTTCACGGATAAACGATTTTCTTCCGGAGGAAATCCTGCTCATTTCAATCTTAAGCGCTTCTTCTGAAACACCCAGTCTTTCAGAAACCATTTTTACGGCTTCCTCCTTTTTTACAGGGTTAATTATTTTACTGATTACGGGGGCTATGTCTTCCGCAATTTTTGATTTCCTGACACCTTCTTCTTTAATCTCATTATGGTTTTCCATGCTGTGTTCAAGCCTCCACTGAATCATTGACACTGAACCTTCCAACATTTCCATAAATATTTCTTTATTTTCTCTTATCACATCCTCCGGATCTTTACCTTCCGGAAGCACGCACACTCTCCCGGGAACATCGGATTCTAAAAGTATATCAATCCCTCTTGAAGCAGCCCTTCTGCCGGAAGCGTCGGAATCAAAAGCGAGAATCACCTCATCCGCCATATGTCTTATCCTCTTTACATGATCTTTTGTAAGGGAAGTGCCCAGCGCTGCCGTTGCCCATTTAACACCATATTGATGAGCTGCAACCACATCCATGTACCCTTCCAACACTATAATTTTTCTCTTCTCTCTAATATTTTTCTTAGCGTGATACAGCCCGTACATTAGTCTTCTTTTTTCAAAAACCCTGTTCTGTGCAGTGTTTAAATACTTCGGCTGTTCTCTATCATCGATACCCCTTCCTCCGAACCCAACAAACCTCCCCCTTTCATCTCTGATAGGGAATATTATTCTATCTCTGAATTTGTCGTAAAAAACCCCTGATGTATTTTGCCCGACGAGATCGGCTTTTAAAAGAAGCTCTCCCTCCACGTTATCACTCAATGCTCTCTTTACCAGCTGATTACCCGGGGGAGCGTAACCTATCATAAACTCTTCTACTTGCTTCTTGGTCAATCCCCTATTTTTTAAGTACCGCAGGGCTCTCTTACCCTTCGCGCTTAATAGACACCTGTGATAAAAAGCCGCCGCCCGTTCATTAAGGTTTAGTATCTCCCGCCTGATTCTGTCTGATTTACCTCTTCCAGGGGACTCTTCTATCTTAATATGACTACGCTCTGCCAAGCGATGAAGTGCTTCAGGGAAACTAACTCCTTCCATCTTCATAATGAAATTAAATGCATTTCCCGACTCCCCGCAACCGAAACAGTGGTATATCTGTTTTTGAGGTGATATCACAAAAGAAGGATCATTATCCGAATGAAAAGGACAGAGTGACTTGAAATTTGAACCGGCTTTTTTCAAAGACAAATATTCTTCAGCAAGAGCAACTATATCTGTTGACTCCCGTATTCTATCTATTGTTTCCTCTTTAACCATCTCTTTTTATTCTTATAAATCCGCTGAACCCGGTAATTTCAATATTCCCGCGGGTTTTTATCAGCTTATCCAATAAAAGATTAAAACCAAGACTGTCCGAAGGAATATGCCCGGCAATTATAATGTTTATATTCTCTTTCTGAGCTTTTTTGTAATGCTTTTCGCTCATATGCATAGCAATAACCGTAGAAATCCCGCTGGATACCAATTTTTCAAGTAAAACCGCATCATTTTCAGTTCCTCCGGTCATATCTACATAAACCTTTCCGCACCTGTTTTCAGGATTTCCGGCCAATATTTTCGGTGGAACCCCGTTTTTAGCGCCCTGTTCATACTCGGGAATCCCCATCAGAAAATCAACCGCATTTTTCAGGCGCAGGGGTTTTTCCTTGTCGAAACCCCTTTTAAGATAATCCGCCACCTGATTATCTGCAGGAGTATGAATGCTTAATGCCGGAATATTCAGAATTCTGGCGGCATCCTGGGCCTTGAAATGATTAACAGCCGACACCTTTCTTGAAACCTCCCCCTTTCTCGAGCGCGTTATGTTATCAGCCGCAGCAACTGCAACGCCCGCATCTTCAAGCGCATCCGCCTGCAAGTCCATTACATCATAAAAATTTGAATATGCTCTTCCAAATGGATGATGGCTTATAACTACAGGCCTGCTGTCTTTTTTCCCGCTAACCCTGTCAACTAAAAGCAGTTCCGATGTATCCACATCTATCCCTACCCAGGCATGGTTTACCTCTTCATCAGATTTTCCATGTATAATCCTGGTGTCAGAATACGGATTGCTCAGTGATTCGGTGTCAAAAACTCTTTTTTCCACCCCTTTTAATTTTTCATATTCGGTTTTGCGACCCTCAAGCTGCCTTTTAATTTCTTCAATTTCCCTGGGGTCTTTCCGCATTCCCTGCTCTATTGCAAACTCTAAAATATCCTTCAGCTTCATTTTCTATCTCCTGCGGTCATGCCGCCAGACTATTATTTTTCCAGAGAATCTCTTATCCCTGTCTTTTTTTTGTTTTTAATCTTTTATGCTTTATATTCTCTTTATGACGATCCTTTATCTTTCTTCTTTTTTCCCTTGACTTTTCTATATTTCTGTTCTCACTTGGAGAAATATAGAATCTTCTCTTTTTCAACTCATTCTTTATGCCTGCCTTGTTGCAGGCTCTCCTGAATCTCTTTAACAATGAATTTACAGATTCACTATCCCTCTTTCTCACTACTGGACCTTTTCCCATTATATACTCACCTATCCTTTCTTTTCTGTTATAGGTTTCCATTCTACCCCGGAGGCCACTGCATTTTCCTGCCTCCCAGCAGATGAAAATGAAGATGTCCAACCTCCTGACCTCCATCACTACCACAATTTATTACAACCCGGTATCCTGTCTTTTCTATGTCTTTTTCCAGGGCCATTTTCTTTACAACACTAAAACACTCCGCCGCAATCTCTTTCGGGGCCTCATTCATGTCTCTGTAATGTTTTTTAGGAACAACCAGAACATGCACATCCGCCTGTGGGTTTACATCATTAAATGCAACTGCCTGGTCTCCGGAGTACAGCATCTCCGTATTCATTTCTCCGGCTGCTATTTTGCAGAATAAACAATTCTCTTTTTCTGATTTTTCATCATTCATATTTTAAATATCCTCAATTTTTTCTGAAGCGGATTATATTACTTTCATCACCGGTTTTTCTATTTTATTAATAATTGATTTTTATTCAAGGTATCCGGTAAGGCATTTATCGGTAAAACCGCTTATCCTCACATCCGCATGTTTTCCATAAAAAGAAGGACTGCCCTTTATCTTTACCGGAAGGTATTCTCTAGTATATCCGGATTTTCCATTCTCAAGAATCACCTCCGCTTTTTTTCCTACCCACTCCCTGAAATTCTTTAACCTTTCTTCATGGGCGGCCTCCTGAATTCTTCTGACTCGATAGTTCTTTATATTTTGCATGACCCTTCCACCCATTTTATAAGCAGGTGTATTATTCCTAGGAGAAAAGGGGAAGACGTGGACCTTTACGGGAGATACATCTTTAATAAAACCTATTGTCTTATTAAAATCCTCGCAAGTCTCCCCCGGAAAACCCGCTATTAAATCAAAAGAAAAAACCGCATTTTCCACATTAATCTTTATATCATCTATTATACGCCTTATCATCACTATGCTGTAGTTGCGGTTCATCCTCTTTAAGACACTGTCGGATGCGCTCTGTATTGGAAAATGAAAATGAGGGCAGAACCTGTCATCCTCTTCTAAAAGCTCTATTATATTTTTTCTAAGACAAAGGGGATGTATAGAGCTGAAACGCCACCGTAAGTCCCCTTTTAATCTGACCATTTTTTTAACAAGCTCATCTAAATATCCATATTCCTTGAAGTTTGTAGCGCATAAAACTATTTCAGGATGTTTTTGAGATACCTTCTTGATCTCTTTAATTACAGTTTCCGGCTTTTTTTTAAAAAACGGCCTTTTTAATTTCCATATAGAGCAATAGGAACAACCGCCCGAGCATCCTTGCTGAACCTTGATAAAGGCCCTTGTATGATCATAAAACTGCCTTATGCACCTGGAGGGATTGTCCAGCCAGAGAAAGCTCTTAGCCGTCTCCGCCCCGGACTTATGGTACACAGAAGAACTTTTTCTTACAGAACATCCCGTTGCCATTATTTCCTTATTGGGAAACTCTCTTTTTGTCCGACGAATATATTTTAATGCTTTCTTATCCGCTTTTTTGGTTACCGAACAAGTATTTACCAGAACTATATCAGCATCCGGCAAACCTGAAAACACATGCCCCATGGATTGAAGAGCTTCGCGAATCAGTCTGGAATCATACTGATTAACCTTACATCCAAAATCTTTAATATGAAATTTTGTTCTTTCCATTTACTTTAAAAGAGCAACTGAGCTTGCGGCTATACATGCAGTTTCCACATCCATCACAAGACTTCCTAGAGTACGGCGTTTTAATCCCGCTCTGTCAGCTTTTTCAACCTCATCAGGATTTAACCCTCCCTCGGGGCCTATAAAAAGAGCTGCGGGACTCTTTACTTCTTCATGCTTCAAGCATTTTTTATTCTTTTCATTTTCCCAGAATATTATTCCTGTTTCATAGGAGCTTTCACTGTAGTGCTTTAGCGCCTCATCAAAACTCATTATATCGCTGACTACGGGAATTTCAGCCCGGCCGGATATTTCCGCCGCATGAGAAGCCTTTTTCATGCTTCTTCTGAAAAATTTACTTTTTGACCTGATGGGAATTTTTTCAGTACGCTCAGTTACAATTGGAACAAACCGGGAAACCCCTACCTGAGTGCATCTAAAAACCACCTCTTCAAACTTGTTCCTTTTCGGAACTGAAACAAATAATGTTAAATCCTTAGATGGTTTCGGAGGAGTGGGGTTTTCTTTAGTTATTTCAATCTTATGCTCATTATCCTTTATAAAAACAACCCTTGCTGTAAATTCTTTTGCATCCGCATCCCCCACGGTTATCATGTCGCCTTTTTTTACCTTAAGAACCTTCAGGTGATGACTGTTATCACTGTCAATTTTGCAAACCTTACCCTTGTAAAGCGAATCCCTCAAAAATATTTTTTTCATTCAAACAGTTTATTCCACCAGGACGAATTATGGTTGTCGCTGTCTTTGGTAAGCTCAGCATATTTTTTCAATGCCTCTTTCTGCTGTTTATTAAGCTTTTTGGGGGTTATCAATTTCACTTCAACAAAAAGGTCACCCTTGCCGTAGCTGTTTATGTTGGGCATCCCCTCCCCTTTCAGCCGTAACTTTGTGCCGGACTGTATGCCTGAAGGCACTTTTACTGTTTTTGTTCCATTTAAAGTTTTTATCTTCTTTGATGTGCCTAAAACCGCCTCAGGGAAAGAAACCGGAACCCTTGTATAAAGATTGTTCCCATCTCTTCTTATTGATTCATGCGGCTTTACCTTTATCTCCACAAAAATATCCCCTCGCGGGCCATTGTATCTTCCGGCATTTCCCTGCCCTCTCAACCTGAGGGTTGAACCGTCATGAACACCTGGAGGGATTTTAACTGAAATGGAATCTTTGTTTGCCTGAAGGCCTGTGCCCCTGCAATCTGAGCACGGGTTGGTATTAGCCTGGCCTTTTCCCCCGCACCGGGGACAGCTCTGGCTTATTTTAAAGAAACCGCCTCCTCTGGATACAGCCCCGGTTCCCTTGCATGTGGAACAGGTGGTGAAATCACCGCCCCTACCTCCGCAGGCCTCACAGGGATCCTGCCTTAAAACCTTTAGCTTTACCTTTTTTCCCTCTGCAGCCTCCTGAAGGGTTATTTCAGCCTTCAGCTTTAAAGAACTTCCTCTATATACCTTTTCCCTGGTTTTTGCGCCGGAGCGTCCTGATGCCCCTCCAAAAAACTGATCAAAAATATCCGAAAAATCACTGAACCCGCCGGCTTCAAACCCGCCGAATCCGCCAGCCCCGGCGCCGGAGCCCATATCAGCGCCCTGTTTTCCAAAGCGGTCATAATTTTTTCTCTTGCCCTCATCGCTGAGAACTTCATATGCCTCGTTTATTTCCTTGAACTTCTCCTGGGCTTCTTTATCTCCCTTTGTTCTATCAGGATGATACTTTAATGCCAGTTTCCGGTATGCCTTGCGTATTTCTTCCTGCGATGCATCCTTGCCGACGCCCAGAATTTCATAATAATCTTGAGACAATTAAATTACTCTTTCTTTTCTTCGTCTTCAACTTCGTATTCCGCATCAACAACATCTTCATCATCCTGCTGCTGGTTCTGCTGCTGAGAATCTGCATCCTGCTTTTGAGACTGTTCTCCGGCTTCCTGCTGTTGGGACTGCTGGTAAATATACTGTGCCAATTTCTGTGACTTTTCAGTAAGTTCGCTGGCGGCCTTTTCAAGTTCAGACTTGTCCTGTGACTCCAGTTTTCCCTTGGATTCCGACAGAGCAGACTCTATTTCATCTTTTATTTTCTTGTCAACCTTATCTCCGTGCTCTTTCAATGATTTTTCAACAGAATATATTGTTGACTCGAGCTTGTTCCTTGATTCAATGAGCTCCTTTTTCTCCATATCCTCCTGCTCATGCTCCTTGGCTTCTTTTATCAGCTCCTCAACCTCTTCTTCAGAAAGACCGCTTGAAGCTTTTATCGTTATGGACTGTTCTTTGCCTGTACCCTTGTCCTTTGCAGATACATGTATTATGCCGTCGGCATCTATATCAAAAGTAACATCAATCTGCGGAACTCCCCTCGGCGCAGGCGGAATCCCCGTCAGTTCAAACTGCCCCAGCGATTTATTATCCTTTGCCATCTTCCTTTCCCCCTGAAGCACGTGCACAGTAACCGCCGGCTGATTATCAGCTGCCGTACTGAATGTTTTCGTCTTTTTAGTTGGTATGGTGGTATTTCTCTCAATAAGAGGGGTCATCACCCCTCCCAGTGTTTCTATTCCGAGAGTAAGGGGCGTTACATCAAGCAGAAGAACATCCTTTACTTCACCTCCCAGCACACCGGCCTGTATAGCCGCCCCGGAAGCCACAACCTCATCAGGGTTAATTCCCTTGTGGGGTTCCCTTCCGAATAGTTCCTTCACTTTTTTCTGAACAAGCGGCATTCTAGTCATTCCGCCAACAAGGACAACTTCGTTTATGTCTGATGAAGATAAACCTGCATCGCTTAAGGCTTTCTTACATGGCCCAACTGTTTTATCTACAAGATCGCCGACCAGAGACTCAAGCTTAGCCCTTGAAAGAGTCATGCTGAGATGTTTCGGCCCTGTTTGATCCGCGGTAATATAAGGAAGATTAATTTCCGTCTTGTTTGTGGTTGACAGTTCGCATTTAGCTTTTTCAGCTGCCTCCTTCAGGCGCTGCATTGCCTGATTGTCTCCGGCTAAATCAACTCCCTCCTGTTTTTTGTATTCCTCATAAATCCAGTTTATTATTCTCTGGTCAAAATCATCCCCGCCCAGATGAGTATCCCCGTTTGTGGATTTAACTTCTATTATGTTTGATTCCTCTTCCTTCTCTCCTTTTAAAATTGATATATCAAAAGTTCCGCCGCCAAGGTCAAATACGGCTATTGTTATATTCTTCTTCTTCTGCAGGCCGTAAGCCAGTGCAGCAGCTGTAGGCTCGTTAATTATCCTCTTGACCTCAAGCCCCGCAATTTTTCCGGCCTCTTTTGTAGCCTTTCGCTGAGAATCATTAAAATAAGCGGGGACAGTTATTACAGCTTCTGTGATTTTTGAACCTGTATATTCCTCTGCATCCCTTCTCATTTTCTGCAGAATTTTCGCCGATATTTCAGGCGGGGAATATTCCCTTCCCTTTATCTTTATGCGCACATCCCCGTTCGGAGCTGAACTGAGCTCATAAGGAACGTGTTTTTTATCCTCTGCTATAGCCGAAGTGTTTAATTTTCTCCCCATGAACCTCTTAACGGAAAAGACCGTATTTTTTGAATTTGTTATGGCCTGTCTTTTGGCAACCTGTCCCACAAGCTCTTCCCCGTCTTTTGTGAACGCTACTACAGATGGGGTCGTTCTGTTGCCCTCGGCATTTGATATAATCTCGGGTTTCCCCGCTTCTATAACCGCCATACATGAATTTGTTGTTCCTAAATCAATTCCTAATATTGCCATAATCTATTACCTCCTGTTTACTTATTCTTCTTCCTTTGGTTTACTGACAACAACCATTGCTGGCCTCAGCACCGCGTTCTTCCAGAGATACCCGGGCTGAAGCACTTCTACCACCTTCTCTTCAGTTTCATTATCCCTCTCTACATAATTTACAGCATGATGCAAATTGGGATCAAACCTGCTGTTTAAAGCCTCCATTCTCTCCACCCCTTTTTTCCTTAAAATATTAAAAAACTCCTTGTTTACTAAATTAATGCCTTCCTTATCCAGCTTTTCTTCGGAAAGAGCTCTTTCGAAATTATCTAAAACCACAAGGAGATCCTTTGCAATTGTTTTTTTTCCTTCTTCGTAGTTCCCGGATGAAACCTTCTCCATCCTTTTCCTGTAGTTTTCATAATCGGCTTTTAATCTTCTGAGCTGATTTAAATAAAGTTCAGCCTCCTGCTTGCTTTTATCAAGCGCCTGCCGAAGTTCTTCAACTTCTTTTGAATCTTTATTTTTTTTCTTCTCTTTTTTGCCCATGGTTTTTCCTTTTTTCATAAATTTAATGCTTTTTCTATCGTCAATATTTCGGATTTCTTTTTGGTAATTTTATGGAAATAAAGACCCTATGTCAAGCCCTTTCCGTATATCCTGTATTTCTTATATATTTCTCCCCCCATCATCTTACCTATTTTAATAGTATTTAGATTATCTTCAAGTATCCATGAAAACTCACACTCTCTGAATCCTCTCTTTACAGCAGATTCAAGAGAGTTATTATACATCAGTGCGCCCAAACCCCTGTTCTGAAATTTGTTTTTTATTCCCATTGCCATCAGTCTCAAGCCCTTTATCTTTCTTTTTAAAAGAATAAACTTCAACCATCCAAGCGGCAATAGCTTTCTGCCTATCTTTTTTATTACTTCATTGTAATCAGGAAGGGCCAGAAGAAACCCGGCAGGCTCTTCCTCAAAGAACCCTATCTGCACAAGATCAGCCATCACCAGGGGCTTCATCTGCCTTGCGATATCTGTCAACTCCGCCTCCGTCCACGGAACAAAACCCCAGTTTTCACTCCAAGCCTCATTATATATTTCCTTAACGTACCCTATCTCTTTTTCAAACTCTCCCATTTTAACGGGCCTTGAATACATCCCGGGCTCTTTTTTTTTCAACCTTTTTACTGCCCTTTGAAGTCTTTGAGCCGGACCTTTTGATACATCCATTATTAGCGCCACCAAATCATGCTGCTTTCTGTAGCCCGCTTCTTCCAGAATATCAAGATAGTAGCGGGGCGTATATGGCATCATAAACTTTGGAGGCGAATCAAAACCATCCAGAAGCACCCCGCATTCATCATTTGAAGAGGGATTCATCGGACCCACAACACGTTTCATGCCCTTTTTCTTCAACTCTCTTTCACATCTGTGAAGAAGTTTTTCCGGGATTTTTTTATCTTCAAAAGATTCAAAGAAACCGAAAAACCCTGTTTTATCGTCCTGGTGTTTGAGATAGTTATAATCTATAATTGCAGCCGCTCTGCCTATAGGTTTTTTTCCTTCATATGCCATATAAAGTTCCATCCAGGCATGTGAAAAAAACGGGTTTTTCTCGCTCAACAGGTGTTTTATATCAACGTCAAGCTTAGGAACCCAGTTTTTATTCCCCTGATATACTTTCTCCGGGAATTTCATAAACCTTTTAAGTTCCCTTCTGCTCTCCACCTTTTTAATTTTCACTTAACTCTCCATAGTTTTTTCATCCAGTTACGCATTTTTTCCTTCATTGTTTTGGGCCCCTCCCCTGATTTTCCTTTACGGTCCGGTACAACCCCGATCATCTTTCCTGTCTCCTCAAAAACATCCAGGGCCTGGTCAATATGCCTCTGGCTGAAAGTTGCCATCACGGAAACCCTTATCAGGGCCCTGTTATCGGGCACTGCCGGAGAAACCACGGGAGTGGTAAAAACCCCCCTGTCAAACAAAATTTTCCACATCTGAAAAGCCTTCATGCTGTCGCCTATTATAAGCGGGATTATGGGGGTTGTGCTCTCCCCCGTATCATACCCGATTTCCTTAAAACCCCTGCGTAGCTTCTCGGCATTTTCCCATAAACTCCTGAGCCTGCTTTTATCTTTCTCAAGAATATTTAAAACAGCCAGAACCGAAGCCACATTAGCCGGCGGCGGCGAAGCGGAAAAAATAAGAGAACGGGCATTGTGTTTTAAATAATGAATAGTTTCTTCATCGCCCGCAACAAACCCCCCGATTGAAGCAAAAGATTTGGAAAATGTCCCTACTATCAAATCCACCTCATCTTCAAGGTCAAAATGTTCGGCGGTTCCGCGACCGTTCTTTCCCATCACCCCGATACCGTGTGCATCATCAACAAGCAACCTGGCATCATATTTTTTCGCCAGCTTAACAATTGAAGGCAGATCTGCCACATCGCCCTCCATGCTGAAAACACCATCCACTATTATAAGCTTCCCCTTATTTTTATCACACGACTTTAATACCTTCTCCAAATCCGACATGTCGTTATGCCTGAATCTTTTCATCTTTCCGAATGACAATCTGCACCCGTCGATTATTGAAGCATGGTCATACCTGTCGGTTATTATTGTTTCCCCTCTGCCAACCAGGGAACTTATAACCCCCAGATTAGTCTGCATCCCGGTTGTAAAAAGCAGCGAGGCCGGTTTTTTCACAAATTCTGCCAGGCGATTTTCCAGCTCCTCATGCATTTCCAGGGTTCCGTTAAGAAAACGCGACCCCACACAACCGACCCCGTATTTTTCCGTGGCATTAATCGAGGCCTTCTTAACGGCGGGATGCGAGGTTAATCCAAGGTAATTGTTCGACCCCATCATAATCATTCGTTTTCCCTCAACATTCACCACCGGATCCTGACCGGTTTCAACTTTGTGAAAATACGGATAACATCCCAAAGCCATAACCTCTTTAGCCGCCCGGAAATCACGGCATTTATCAAACAAATCACTCATCGGTATCTCCTTTTTTCGTTTTTCAGCCTTTACAGCCTGCCTTTTTCTATATACCACTGATAGGTTTGCCTGAAACCATCATTCAGTTTGTATTTCACCTCTATACCGGAGGAAGGCATTACCCAGTCACCGGCAAATATTTCTTTAACTTTGTCTTTATTTAGAACAGCCGGTTTTGAAGTCAACATCCCCCAGGCGCTTGCAGCAGTCCCTATCATTTTAACCAATCCACCGGGAATATCTAAACACCTTACCTTTTTCCCCACGCTTCCCTGCAGGGCATATGCAACCTCTTCCCAGGTATAGTTCTCCCCGTCAGAAAGAAAAACTCTTTCACCGGGAGAAACATTAATTATTCCTTTCACACAATCCTCCACATGAATAAAACTCAACTGACCCGCCCCCGCAGGCCTGAGAAAAACCCCAAACCTGTCTGCCATCCTAAAGACTGATAAAAAATCCTCATCTCTCGGGCCGTAAACCGCTGCGGGTATAACTATGGAGTTATTCGGAAGGCTCTTGACATAATCTTCTGCCTTTTTTTTACTTTTACCATAATCTGATACAGCTTCGCCGCCGGAAGGACCCCACGCCGCCTGACTGGAAACATATATAAAATTTTCTACCTGACTGCCGCAGTTCTTTACCGTCTCAACGAGATTTCTCGTGCCTTCACTGTTTATTCGATATAAATCACTCCCCATCACGGCCCTTACAGCTCCTCCCACGTGATAAATCTTCTCAACATTGCATACGGCATCTTTAAGAGATTCCGCAGAGCACAAATCGGCACAAACATAATCTGCTGAAATTCCTTTCAGCCATCTTGTATCCGAAGTCTCTCTAACCATACATACAACATCGTCACCCCGGCCGGTAAGCCGCTCCACAAGATGACTGCCTATAAAACCGTTTGAACCGGTTACCAGAACCCTGCTCACCCCAAGAACCTCAATATCAGAGCTCCGGCGACCGGAAGATAAAAATTATCATTAATCTTAAGCGGTAGAAGCTCTAAAAATGCGCAGACCACCGAACCTACCGCAATCCCGTATATGCTTAAACTCAAAATAGACGAAAAGGAAAAAACAGCAAGAACCGTAAAAGTAGCTGCCGCGAAAGCCAGAGCTCCCTCAACTGTTTTTCCAAAAAGAGTTATATTCCCAAGCCTCTCTCCGGCAATCGCCGCTGAAATGTCTCCCACACTCAGATATATTATTCCCCCCGCCGCCGCATCCGGCGGAAACAGAAGTATCGCCACAAAAACGCCTGCCAGAAAAGGAGGGCTGCCGGAAAAGTTTTTAACCTCCCGGCGCCTTAAAATAGGTATATTTTTATAAACCACCCTATTAATCTTTCTATAACGCAGCCTTGCAATATCTATAAGAGTCAGTAACACTAAAAGAACCCCCGAAATCCATAGCGCGGATTTTTTTGTAAAAAGAATAAGCCATACAGCGAAAAAAACCCCTGAAAGATGATATAATTTTCTATACATAGGTTTGATTTTATCAAAATAAGCTCACCTTGACAACATATTATTTTAAGTTTACAATTACCAAACGTGCCGAAGTGGCGGAACAGGCAGACGCGCACGGTTCAGGTCCGTGTGGGTAACTCCGTGTGGGTTCGACTCCCACCTTCGGCACCAAACCTATATATCACATATTTTAAAAATAAACCTTTCTTAGCTCTAGACCTTTTGCCGGAGCGCAGAAATTGCATCTTTTACCTTTACCGGACAATAACCGAACCAGATCCTCTTTATTCCTTTTGCCTTTTCCGGCTGATATTAAGAAACCGGTAATAAACCTGACCATATACGTAAGAAAATAACGCGCGCGAAAATTCAACTTATATAATCCGTTACCGTTATCTGATACATTACATTCCATGATTTCTATAATATGGTTTTTTTTATCTCCTGCGGATGAAAAAAGACTAAAATTATGTTCTCCCTTAATCATTCCGGCCATTTCTCGAACAGTATCCCAGTCAATTTCCCCGGGAATATGCCAGACGTACCTGTGCTGCCTGTAACTGATATATGAGCTGTTCAACACTCTGTAAACATAAAGTTTTGAATCAATTTCATAACGAGGGTTAAACCCTTCATTGCATTTCTCAACGCTCTTTATAATTATACTGCCCGGAAGGGCTGAATTTACAGCCTTTTTTATCCTCTCAAGCGGTATTTCAAAAGGCGGGTCAAAAGACGCAACCTGATCCGAAGCATGAACCCCTCTATCGGTTCTGCTGGTGTAATTTAATCTGATATTTTCTCCATATATGTTTCTTAGTGTTTTTCTTATCTCTCCATACACTGTAACCCTGCCGGGCTGCTGCTGCCACCCGAAATAATCCGTCCCGTCATACTCCACCTTCAGAAGAACAGTCATATTATCCCGAATATAAAAACAGACCCAGAATATATAAAATACAGAAAAAAGCAGCTGCCAGTTCCCTCATTCCAATAGCATCAAAAACCGGCCTAGGGGTTAAGCTCTGCATATTTATATCTCTAACCTCAAGGGCATCTTCAATAGATGACGCTCTTTTCATAACTCTTATCATAAAAACAGTACAGAAAGACTCTATTTTAACTCGCAGCTTAAGCTTTTCCGGCCGGAGTTTCTGGGCTTTCATTATACTTTCAGCTTCCTCAAGCATTATCGGAAAAAACCTCATAGCAAGCATAAATGTCAAAGCAACCGATGAGGGCGAAACCCCCACGGCCTTAAGGGGATATAAAAACCAGGCCATGGCTCTTCCTATATCCATTGCGGGAGTTGTTGCAGTCAGAAGAGAAGCCCACCCGACTAAAAGAACAATTCTGAGTGAAATAGCTGCAGCCAGTTCAGGCTGTGAGGGCGGCAAAACCGCATGCAAAAGGAGTGTTAAAATAACCAGCCAGAGCACCGGAAGCATGGATTTGAGAAATATACATATTTTAATACCTGAGAAAAACACCGCTCCGTATAGAAAAACCGATGAAACAAGAAATAAACCCGGCGTAACCGACATAAAAAGAGAAACCGAAATTGCGAACAGGATAAGGATTTTCACCCTTGCGTCAAGTCTATGCGCAAAAGATCCCCCCGGGGTGTACCGGCCAAACAGAAAAGTGCCGGAAATTTTCATGAAATCAATTCACAGTCTTTTTTTTTAAGATAAATTCAGCTATCTGAACAGCGTTTAATGCAGCGCCTTTTCTAAGGTTATCAGCAACAACCCAGATATTCAAACCGTTTTTTACAGAATAATCCTTTCTTATTCTCCCTACAAATACCTCATCTCTGCCCCATGAAGAGTTTGCCAGCGGATAAACCTGTTTTTCCGGATTATCCTCAACCTTGACGCCGGGAAATTTTTCAAGAACCTCTCTGGCGCGAGCCGGCGATATTTCTTTCTTAGTTTCTATATTAACCGCTTCGCAGTGCCCGCCTACTACCGGAACCCTGACGCATGTCATTGTTACAGCCAGATTTTCATCCTTCATTATTTTTCGTGTTTCATTCAGCAATTTCATTTCTTCTGTAGTATAACCGTTTTCACCAAAAGCATCTGACTGCGGTATTTGCGGCAAACACTCAAATGCTATCTGGTGTGGAAAAATATCCGTTTTACATTTTTTTCCCTGCTGAAAATCTTTAATCTGCTGCATAAGCTCATCAACCGCTTTTTTTCCTGCGCCGGAAACCGACTGATAGGTTGCCACAACAATTCTCTTTATCCCGGCTTCATCGTATATCGGCTTTAATGCCATTACCATCTGAATAGTTGAACAGTTCGGATTTGCAATTATCCCGGTGTTTTCTTTTATATCCTCCGGATTAACTTCCGGTATGACAAGCGGAACATCGATATCCATCCTGAATGCGCTTGAATTATCAATAACTGTGGCCCCCTGCTCCGCGGCCTTGCGCGCATATTTTTTCGAACGTTTAGCCCCCGCGGAAAATAATGCTATATCAACATCGCTGAAATCCGCTTCCTCCAGGTTTTCAACCTCCACATAGGAATCCCTCCACTTAAGCTTCCTGCCTTTTGAACGACTGGAAGCCATATAACGCATATTCTTTACCGGAAAATTCCTTTCCTGCATTATTTTCCGCATCTGCTCCCCCACCGCTCCAGTTGCTCCAACTATAGCCGTATTTATACCATCCATTTTATTTTAAAACCTCCCGAACAACCATATCTCCCACCTGGGTTGTTGTATATCCCATTCTTCCTGCAGCCAGAGAATCCAGTCTTTCGGCGACCACCCGGCGCAGGGCATTCTCAACAGAGCCTGCGGCATCTTCCTCCCCCAGTTCTTCCAGCATAAGCTGAACGGAAGATATAGCAGCCAAAGGATTTATTTTACCCTGACCCGTATACTTGGGAGCGGAACCGCCAATCGGCTCAAACATGGATACTCCTTCGGGATTTATATTCCCGCCCGCGGCAATCCCCATTCCTCCCTGTATCATGGCACCGAGGTCTGTAATGATGTCTCCAAACATATTACCGGTAACGATTACATCATACCACTGGGGGTTTTTCACCATCCACATGCAGCAGGCATCAACATGATTGTAATCCCGCTTTATATCCGGATAGGTTTTCTCCCCCATCTCATCAAAAGCGCGTTTCCACAGGTCATAAATATAGGTAAGAACGTTTGTCTTGCCCACTAGTGTAAGCTGACCTTTTAAACCCTTTTCTTTTTCTTCTTCTGACAGCCCCTTCCAGGGTCTGCTGGATCTTCGGTTTCTGGCATATTCAAAGGCATACTTCAAAGCCCGGTCCACCCCCCTGCGTGTATATACTGAGCTCTGTACCGCCACCTCATCTGCCGAACCCCTGTGCGTAAAACCGCCGGTTCCCGTATACAAATCTTCGGTATTTTCCCGTATTACAGTAAAGTCTATCTCCCCGGGTCCTTTATTTTTTATTGGAGTCTCTACTCCTTCATATAATTTTACCGGGCGGAGGTTTATATACTGGTCAAGCTCAAACCTGAGTTTTAGCAGAATCCCCTTTTCAAGTATTCCGGGCGGCACATCCGGATGCCCGATTGCTCCAAGAAAAATCGAATCGGTTTTCCTCAGCTCATCTACTGCAGAATCAGGCAATGGTTCCCCGGTGCGCAAATATCGCTCTCCACCAAAATCATACTCTATGTAATTAATTTTTATACTGAATTTTTCAGCAGCGGCATCTAAAACCTTCCTGCCTTCTTTTACAACTTCGGGGCCTGTCCCGTCCCCGGGTATTACAGCAATATTGTAAGTTTTAGCCATCTTAATCCCTTTCTATTAAATCTTCTCTGGTTTTCTCAATCAGCCCGCCGGCGGAAATAATTCGGGTCAGAAAAACGGGGAATTCTGAAAAACGCCTCTCCTCACCTGAGGTTTTATTCCGTATTTTTCCTTTATTCAATTCAATTGAAACCTCGTCTTCTGTTTTTGCCTTAAAATCCGATATCTCTACTATCGGAAGACCGATATTGACAGCATTTCTAAAGAATATTCTTGCAAAGCTTACAGCAACAACCGCACCCACACCGCATCCTTTTATAGAAAGCGGCGCATGCTCCCTGGAAGAACCGCACCCGAAATTTCTGCCCGCAACTATTATATCTCCCTTACTAACTCTCTGTGAAAAATTCTCGTCAACACCCTCCATGCAATGTTTGGAGAGTTTTTCAGGATCAGATGTATCAAGAAACCTGGCAGGAATTATCTGATCAGTATCTACATTGTCGCCGAATTTGAAAACCTTGCCTTCTATAATTATATTTTTCATTTTCCCTCTTAACTATCCCCTTCACTTTTTACTTCAATAACTCCGGTGATACAATATACCCGGCAACCGCGCTTGCGGCAGCTACTTCAGGATTCGAAAGATAAACCTGAGAGTTTTTATGTCCCATTCTTCCCACAAAATTCCTATTTGTTGTGGCCAGGGCTTTTTCACCGTCAGCCAGTATCCCCATATGTCCGCCCAGGCATGGACCGCACGTAGGAGGCGATATCACTGCTCCTGCCTGAATAAATATTTTAATTAATTCTTTTTCAATCATCTGCTCATACATCCTGGCAGTGGACGGGATAACTATAAAGCGAATACCCGGAGCCGCTTTCTTTCCTTTCAAGATGCGCGCAGCCCTGACAAAATCTTCTATCCTGCCGTTTGTGCATGAGCCGATAACAACCTGGTCCAGCTTTACCTTTTCAATAGAGTCCACCGGACGGGAATTTGCCGGAGACGAAGGAAATGCAACCTGAGGCTTTATGCTGGAGCAATCAATCTCAATAACATCTTCATAATCTTCATCTTTTCCCATATCATACTCCCCGGGCAAAGGAGTGTATGGCCTGCTCGCCCTTTTCTCAACATATTCAATAATCTTTCTCGGTGTTTCCATTATGCCGTACTTTGCTCCGCACTCAATAACCATATTTGAAATTGTAAAACGCGAATCAACCGAAAGTTCTTCCATGGCATCCCCGCAAAACTCAAGTCCCTTGTACAAAGCACCGTCAGTTCCCAATCTGCTGATCAGATATAAAATTATGTCCTTACCGCTTACATATTTAAGAAGCTTGCCTTTTAATACAATTTTCACAGCTTCCGGCACCTTGAACCAGCATTTCCCCGTAAGCCATGCAGCTGCAACATCCGTAGACCCAACACCGGTTGCAATCGCCCCTAAAGCCCCGTATGTGACCGTATGGGAATCTGCCCCGATTATTATGTCCTGAGGGAGAACAAGCCCCTTTTCAGGAAGAAGAGCATGCTCTATGCCGCAACCCGCATCAAAAAAACGTATCCCCTGCTCTGAAGCGAATTCTCTTACCTTCTTAACCTGCTCGGCAGAAGCGATATCCTTATTCGGCGTAAAGTGATCCGCAACCACGACCGACTTATCAGGATAACGAACCCGGGATGAACCTGATTTTTTAAATGCATCTATAGCCAGCGGTGTAGTAACATCATTTGAAAGAATTACATCTACTTCTGATTCTATAAATTCCCCAGCGCTTAATTTCTTTAAACCAAGCTTTCTTTTAAAAATATTTCTTGCAAGACTCATAATTAACTATTGCCGGTGCTTACAAATTTGCGCGCAGCCGGCCTCCTCCTTTTCCGCTTTTTAATACCTTCAACCTGTTTATTGCAGATATATATGCAAGCGCCGAGGCTTCAATAATATCCGTGGATGAACCCCTGCCCTGAATTTCCCCTGAAGCCTCTTTTTCCTTGATTCTGATTGTTACCTCGCCGAGCGAATCACCCCCGCGTGATACCGCTTTGATATTATAGTCGACCAGAACAGGTACTATTCCGGTCACCTTATTTATTGCATTGTAACATGCGTCAACAGGCCCGTCCCCTACTGCCGCTTCCTGAATCACCCTGGATTTTTTTCCGGATTTATTTATTTTAATCCTTATTGTCGCGCTTGGAACCGTCTTTGTTCCTGAAAGAGTATGAATATAATCCAGCTCATATATTTTCCTTACGGAACCAATCTGGTCTTCTACCAGCGTTAAAATCTCGTCATCGTAAACCTGTTTTTTCTTATCTGCCAGTTTCTTAAACCTCTCAAATAGGTCTTCTATATCAATCTTGCCCGCATCCACACCCATCCTTTCAAGCCTTTCCTTAATCGCGTGCCTTCCCGAATGTTTTCCCAGGTACAACGCCTCCACCTTACTCCCGACCGATTCAGGGGTCATTATTTCATAGGTAAGTTTATCCTTAATAACACCGTGCTGATGTATACCTGCCTCGTGCCTGAAAGCATTTGCTCCGACAACGGCTTTATTTCGCTGCACCTGCATTCCGGAAAGACGGGCAACAAGAGATGAAGTAGGGAATATCTGCCTGGTGTCTATATCCATAGAAATTTCGCCGAATATATCTTTACGAACCTTTAAGGCCATAATAACCTCTTCCATGGCGGCATTTCCTGCCCTTTCTCCTATTCCGTTAACAGTACACTCAATTTGAGAGGCGCCGCTGCTTACCGCTTCCAACGAATTTGCCGAAGCAAGCCCGAGGTCATTGTGACAATGAACACTCAAAACCACATCTTCCGGAAGAGAATTTCTAATTCTTTTTATTAATTCCCCGAATTCGGCAGGCAGCGCATAACCGACTGTATCAGGAATATTTATCGTCTTTGCTCCAGCATCTGCCGCCGCTCTCACAACCTCAATGAGGTATTCCGGGTCCGTCCTTGTGGCGTCTTCAGCTGAAAACTCCACGTCTTTGCAGAAGGAGCATGCTTTTTTCACCGCTTTAACAGCATTCTGTATTACCTCTTTTTTAGTCATACCCAGCTTTGACTTTCTGTGTATTGAACTGGTGGCTATAAAAGTATGGATCTTAGGCTTTCGCGCGGATTTTACGGCATCCCAGCATCTTTTGATGTCCCCCTCAACCGCCCGGGCCAAACCGCAAACCGAGGATTTCTTAATCTCTGAAGCAACCCTTTTTACTGCTTCGAAATCGCCCTGGGAAGCCACCGGAAACCCGGCTTCGATAGTATCTACCCCCATTTTTTCGAGCTGCCGGGCAATTTGAATTTTTTCAGCAATATTCATGCTTGCCCCGGGAGACTGCTCCCCGTCTCTTAATGTCGTATCAAATATTTTTATCTTATTCATTTTTCAATCTGTCCTTACCGCCGCTCCAAAAAGATAAACAACCGTAAATAACATAATCGCAAAAACCTCATCCACCATATATATTCCAATCAGCCCCACCAATACCCCCGCCACTATTGAGTAATATGATTTTTTTTTCAACAGCGTAATGCTGAATCTGCACTTTACAACCATCATAAAAGAAAAAAACAGAACCATAAGCGATATTATGGGAAATATTACTGAAGAACCCGCCCCAAATCTAATCAGCAGCATATATACAGAAAGTATAAAAACCGCCGCCGGGCCTATCGGTAAGCCGATACTATCAATATCCTTGTTTTCAGAGCAGTTTTTAACCACCCATACTAAAGACGCCATAGCCCACAAAAATAACACCGCCGCTCCAATTACCTGATTACTGTAAAGTAATCTTCCCCAAATCAGAACAGAGACCGTTGCGGTATAAAACATCAGTCCGGCGGCCTTAACTATACTTAAATTTTTTCCGGATGACAATCCGGCAAATGTGTTTTCAAAGAAAAACATAGCAAAAAGAAAGTATACCGCCGGAGCAAGGGCATTGTCAAGAGCCGAAAGAAAACCGGCAAACCCGCTTAGCAGCGCAATCCCTGAAGCTAAGGAAGCCGCTATTGACTTCCCCGGCGGGGAAGCTACTTCAGCCATTCCATCATATCTCTTAATTTCTTACCTGTTTTCTCAATTATATGATTTTCCATCTCCGAACGTTTCTTTTTAAATTTCGGAAGGCCCTTGCGGTTTTCCTCAATCCACTCCTTAGCAAATTCCCCGGACTGAATTTCAGCAAGTATTTTTTTCATCTCCTTCTTTGTCTCATCGCTTATAACCCGCTCGCCCCTGGAGTACTCTCCGTATTCAGCCGTATCGGATATGGAATAATTCATATAGGATATACCCTTTGAGTAAACAAGGTCAATTATTAATTTCATTTCATGCAGACACTCAAAATATGCTATCTCTGGCTGGTATCCCGCTTCAGTCAGAGTTTCAAACCCCTTCTTCATAAGCTCTACAACGCCACCGCATAAAACAGCCTGTTCACCGAACAAATCCGTCTCGGTCTCTTCCTTAAAAGTCGTTTCAATAACTCCGGCTTTCGTGCCCCCTATCGCCTTCGCATATGACAGAGCCAGATCCAACCCCTTGCCGGAGACATCCTTCTCTACCGCAACAAGCATCGGAACACCGTTTCCTTCTTCATAAACCTTGCGCACAAGGTGCCCCGGTCCCTTTGGAGCGACCATAACCACATCAGCATTTTCAGTTGGCTTAATCTGCTTAAACCTTATGTTAAACCCGTGAGAAAACCCTATTACGATATTTTCTTTATCTTTTATATGTGGTTTTATTTCCTCATAAACCGCCGGCTGAAGAGTATCGGGAACAAGAAGCTGAACCCATCCGACTCCCTGCTTCTTAACAGCATCACTGGCGCTGAGCGGCTCAAAACCGTCTTTCTGCGCCTGTTTGAAGTTTTCCGAACCCTCAACATCCGCAACTATTACATCTATTCCGGAGTCCCTCAGGTTTTTTGCATGAGCATGCCCCTGGGACCCGTATCCTACAATAACAACCTTTTTTTCTTTAAGATGCTTTAAATCGGCATCAGATTCATAATACATTTTGGCGCACATTATTTTCCTCCTCTTTCCAGGGCTATTATTCCTGTTCTTGCCATCTCTTTAATTCCGTAAGGCATCATCAGCTCTATAAATGCTTCAATCTTACTCTCACTGCCGGTTACTTCAATCATCACAGAATCCTGGGCCACATCAACAACCTTAGCCCTAAATATGCCTGCAATCTCCATTATCTCCGGCCTTTCCTTTTTGCTTGCCTTTGCCCTTATAAGCATCAAATCTCTCTCAACAAATTCCGCACTAAGAAAGTCTTTCACGCTTATGGTATCCGGGAGCTTATTAAGCTGTTTTGTGACCTGCTCCAGAACATCCTCATCCCCTCCTACAACAATAGTCATCCTGGATGTATCAGGATCTTCAGTCGGGCCTACCGCAAGAGAATCTATGTTGTATCCCCTTGCGCTGAAAAGACCTGAAATCCTGGCCAGCACCCCTGATTTATTTTCCACAAGAACTGATATTGTATGTTTCATTTTAATCCCTCTTTACATATTCTGTATATCCTCATAATAACCGACCCTTTTATGCCATCTCCAGCATTATTTCATCCAATGCCGCACCGGCCGGAACCATGGGATAGACGTTCTCTTCCTGTTCCACTATAAAATCAATCACTACCGGTCCCTGCTTATATGCAAGGGCCTCTTTTATCGCATCCTTGACCTTGCTCTTTTCTTCCACCCTTATTCCCTTAGCGCCGTACGCCTGGGCAACTTTAGCAAAATCCGGAACCCGTTTATCGTGAGATTCTCCCAGACAGACCTGGCTGTATCTTTTCTTGTAAAAAAGCTCCTGCCACTGCCGTACCATCCCCAGATAATTGTTATTAAGAACCGCAACGATAACAGGAATCTTATTTACAACGCATGTTGCGAGCTCCTGAATATTCATCTGAAAACTTCCGTCTCCAGCTATATCT
>Ga0207421_10000385_pt1 | contig 56445 bp, 52 predicted proteins | sample SodLakKL_010_SED_4_FD_187542 | JGI IMG/M metagenome (GOLD analysis project Ga0207421, IMG submission 187542) | Alkaline sediment microbial communities from Lake Tanatar, Kulunda Steppe, Russia - 8KL_010_SED (SPAdes) (version 2) | ecosystem: Environmental > Aquatic > Non-marine Saline and...
GCCCACTAGGGAAGCGCTGAATAAAGCCATCCTGGCTTTCTCAGCGCACGCTTCGCTGCAAATGTGATTTGCAGCTTGCTACAGAATCAACCACCTGCGGTGGCCGATTCTGGCGGCACTTCCCTGTGCCGCAGGGAAACGCCGATAAATCAGCGTTTCCCTAGGGCACCGTCGGCGCAGAGCGACCCTCCAGGCGTGCCACCTCGGTTTCGATCCAGTCCTCGACCTCGGCCAGGATCTCGTCGGGCTTGCGGTCGCGTGTCTGGATCGGCGGGCCCACCACGACATCGATTACGCCGGGGTATTTCACCAGGCTGTTTCGCGGCCAGAAGCTGCCACTGTTGTGCGCGATCGGGATCACCGGGTGGCCGCTGCGCGCGGCCAGCACCGCGCCGCCGATGCGGTAGCGGCCACGCTCGCCCGGAGGAACGCGCGTGCCCTCGGGGAACAGGACGACCCACAGTCCGCGGCGCAGCCGGTCGACGCCGGCGTCCACAAGACCCTCGAGCGCACGCCGGCCCGCCTTGCGATCCACGGGTACCGGATCGACCATGCTGATCGCCCAGCCGAAGAACGGAATCCACATCAGCTCCCGTTTCAGCACCCAGACCTGCGGCGGCAGGATCTGCTGCAGCGCAATGGTCTCCCAGGCGGACTGGTGCTTGCACATCACGATGGCGGCCTGCGGCTGCTGGAGATTCCCGGCCCCTCGTACGCGGTGGCGCAGGCCGCAGGTCACGCCGAGCCACCAGACGCTGAATCGGGTCCACTGCGACAGCACGCGATAGCGGCCGTGCCAGCCGAGCGGCAGCACCAGCGGCGCGAGCAGCCCGAAGAGCACGGCGGAGCCCGCGAAGCCCAGCCAGAACGCCAGCGCACGCAGTCTGAGCAGCACGGCCCGCTAACCGGTCGCGAGGCGGGAAATGTCGGCGACCGAGTCGAAACGCCCGGCCATGCGCCGCAGCAGCGCCAGTCGGTTCGCGCGTAGTGCCGGATCGTCGACCATCACCATCACGTCGGTGAAGAAGGCATCCACCGGCGCACGCAGGCTCGCCAGGTCCTCCATCGCGCCGACGTAGTCCGCGTTCTCCACCGCGGCGGCGACCCGGGGCTCCAGTGCCTGCAGCGTCTCGAGCAGCAGTTGCTCCGCCGGTGACTGCAGCAGGGCCTCGTCGACGCTCTCTCCAACGGGTTCCTCCGCCTTGCGCAGCAGGTTCCGGATGCGTTTGTTCGCCGCGGCCAGCGATTCCGCCTCCGGCCGCTCCCGGAACCGCTGGACCGCGCGGGCCCGCTGCACGAAGTCCAGCGGCACGTCGGGGGCAACCGACGCGACGGCCTCGAAGACCTCCGGGGCCATGCCCTGCTCCAGCAGGTAGCCGCGCAGCCGGTCGAGGATGTAGGCGTGGACCCTGGGCACCGCGGCAATCGCGCCGGGCACCCGGACCGCGACACCGGCGGCCGCGCTCTCGAGCAGCGGGGTGAGGGCCAGCGGCAGCTCCCGCTCCACCAGGATGCGCAGCAGCCCAAGGGCGGCCCGGCGCAGCGCAAACGGGTCCTTGGTGCCGGACGGTTCCTTGCCGATCGCGAAGATGCCGACCAGTGTGTCCAGCCGGTCGGCCAGCGCGAGGGCCTGTGCAAGCGGGGCCTCGGGCAATGCCGCGCCCGCCTGCCGCGGCCAGTAGTGCTGCTCCAGCGCTGCGGCCAGCGCTTCCGGTTCGCCGTCGTGCAACGCGTAGTAACGGCCCATCGTGCCCTGCAGTTCGGGAAACTCGAAGACCATGCGGGTGCCAAGGTCGCACTTGGCCAGCTGCGCGGCACGCCGGGCCAGCGCGGGATCGAGTTCCATTGGCGCCGACAGCGATTCCATCAGCAACGCGAGCCGCGCCGACTTGTCCGCCAGCGTGCCCAGGTGCTGCTCGAACACCACTGTGCCCAGCCAGGACTCCCGGCTGGCCAGGGTGTCGCGGCGATCCTGTTCCCAGAAGAACTCGGCATCGGCGAAGCGCGGGCGCAGCACGCGCTCGTTGCCGTTGCGGACCGCCTCCGGGTAGCGCGAGCGGATGTTGCTGATCACGATGAAGCGGGCCAGCATGCGCCCGGATTCGTCGACCAGCGGGAAGTACTTCTGATTGTCCTGCATGGTCGAGATCAGCGCTTCCTGGGGAACGTCCAGGAAGCGTGCATCGAAGCTGCCGGTGAGCGCGACAGGCCATTCGACGAGCGCGGTCACCTCGTCCAGCAGGTCCGCGTCGACCAGCGCCTGGCCTCCCGCCGCCTCGGCCTCGGCCGCGATCTGGCGGGCGATGGATTCCCGCCGCGCCTCGAACGACGGCATCACCATGCCATCCTGTTCGAGCCGTCGCGCATAGTCTCCAGCGTGTGACAGTTCCAGCGGCTGCGGGCAGTGGAACCGGTGCCCCCGGGTCTCCCGTCCGCTGCGCAGTCCCATGACCTCGATGTCGAGGACCCGATCCCCGTGCAGCGCCACCAGCCAGTGCACCGGGCGAACGAACTCGGCCTCGCCCGATCCCCAGCGCATTCGCTTCGGGGTGGGCAGTGCGGCGAGGCTCGCCGCGAGGATTCCGGACAGCAACTGCTCCAGCGTCGCGCCGGCGCGGGTCTCGCGATGAACGAGGTACTCTCCCTTGTCGGTATTCTCCCGGCCGAGATCCTCGACCGCGACACCGCAGGAGCGTGCGAAGCCCTCGGCTGCGCGGGTGGGCGCGCCGGCGGCGTCGAAGGCCGCGGTGACCGCAGGCCCCCTGCGCTCCTGGATCCGGTCAGGCTGCCGGGAGGGGATCCCGTCCAGCAGGAGCGCGAGCCGTCGCGGCGTTGCGAAGGCGATCACATCGCCGGGCTGGATGCCGGCATCGCCAAGCCGGCGCAGGCACTCGGCCTGCAGCGCGTCCCGAAGCGCCGGAAGCGCCCTCGGGGGCAGTTCCTCCATGCCGAGTTCGATCAGGAGTGGGTGCAGGTCTTCCATTACGGTTTCCAGAAGGCTCCGCCGGTGCGGGCGCACAAGCGGGGAGTGGATGGGTCGGGCCGGCGGCTCAGGCGGCCCGGCCGGCGTCTGCGAGCATCGGGAAGCCCAGCCTTTCGCGACTCTCGTAGTAGGCAGCGGCCACCGACCGGGCCAGTTCGCGCACGCGCAGGATGTAGCGCTGCCGCTCGGTCACGGAGATCGCGCCGCGGGCATCGAGCAGGTTGAAGCTGTGCGAGGCGCGCAGCACCTGTTCATAGGCGGGCAGGGGCAGCCCGAGCCCGATCAGGCGTTCGCTCTCCGAGGCGTGCTGGTCGAACGCGGCGAACAATGCGTCGCGATCGGCCTCCTCGAAATTGTAGGTGGACTGCTCGACCTCGTTCTGGTGATACACGTCGCCGTAGGTGACCACGGTGCCGTCCGGGGCCTCGGTCCAGACGAGGTCGAAGACGCTCTCCACGCCCTGCAGGTACATCGCCAGCCGTTCCAGGCCATAGGTGATTTCCCCGGAGACGGGCCGGCAGTCGATTCCGCCCACCTGCTGGAAATAGGTGAACTGGGTGACCTCCATGCCATTCAGCCAGACCTCCCAGCCCAGGCCCCACGCGCCGAGGGTCGGGGACTCCCAGTCGTCCTCGACGAACCGGATGTCGTGCACGGTCGGGTCGAAGCCCAGTGCCTGCAGCGACCCGAGGTAGAGGTCCTGAATGTTCGGTGGCGAGGGTTTCAGCAGCACCTGGAACTGGTAATAGTGCTGCAGCCGGTTCGGGTTGTCCCCGTAGCGCCCGTCGGTCGGCCGTCGCGATGGCTGCACGTAGGCGCTGCGCCATGGCTCCGGCCCGATCGAACGCAGGAATGTCGCGGGATGAAAGGTGCCCGCCCCCATCTCCATGTCGTAGGGCTGAAGCAGCACGCAGCCCTGACGCGCCCAGTAGTCCTGCAACTGCCTGATGAGATCCTGAAAGCTTGCCCGGGACTGCTGCATGATGTGCCTGAATTGCGGGGAAAACCCGGGAGTATACCGGGCAGGGCCGGTGTGCGGCCACTCCCGTGCGCGCGCCCCCGCCCCAACCCTCCCTCGCAAGCGGGGGAGGGCGATTTTCATCGTCGGGGGTGGCGCAGTGCCGTGAAAGTTAGGGAAGCGCTGAATAAAGCCATCCTGGCTTTGTCAGCGCACGCTGCGCTGCAAAGATGATTTGCAGCTTGCTTCAGAATCAACCCCCTGCGGTGGTCGATTCTGGCGGCACTTCCGTGTGCCGCAAGGAAACGCCGATAAATCAGCGTTTCCTTAGCGCGCTGCGCGGAGCGGCAGGATCTGCGCGGATTGTGGGGTTGGCTGCAAACCGGTGATGAAGTCGGTTACCAATGCTTCCAGCAACAGGCGCCGGATCGCCGGGTGCTGCGCGTCGCCGGGAGGGGTCGCGCGCAGCGCGTCGAGCGTCAGATCCGTTGCGGCAAGGGCGCGCCGGCAGTCGGAGCCATGCCATTCCACCACCACGCATCCGGAGGCCGGGTCTACAATGCGCAGCGAGACAGGTGGCGATTCGTGGTCGACGTCGAGAACGAGCATGCGTGACTCCAGCCGGCCCGGACCGGGGCGTTAAAAGATAATGCGACGCATTCCTATCTGTGAGCATAACCCGTGAGCAGCACTTCCACAAGCGAAGCGTTGCCGTCGCGCGAGGAGCGCTATCGCGCCACGCGGGTGGCGACCCTGCTGGCTGCGGTCGTGAACTCGCTGCTGGCCACGACGCAGATCGTCACGGGTTGGCTGTTTCAGTCGCAGGCACTGATCGCCGACGGTGTCCATACCCTGTCAGACCTGATCAGCGACAGCGTGGTGCTGTTCGCTGCGGGCAAGGCCTCGGCGTCGCCCGACCGGGACCATCCCTATGGCCATGGCCGCATCGAGACCCTCGCCACCATCGTGGTCGGTCTGTTGCTGGCCTTTGCGGCGTTGGGAATCGCCTGGACTGCCGGGCAGCGGCTGCTCGCCTGGGAGACGCTGACCGGTCCCGCACCGGCCGCGCTGATCTTCGCGGCGCTCACGCTGGTGGCCAAGGAGGGGCTTTACCAGTACACCGTTCGCGCGGCTCGGCGCATCCAGTCGCCACTGCTGCAGGCGAATGCCTGGCACCACCGCACCGACGCAATCTCGTCGGTGGTCGTCTTCGTCGGCATTGGCGGTGCGGTTCTCGGGTTTCCGTGGCTGGATGCACTCGCGGCGCTGGTGGTGGCCCTGTTCATTCTGCACATGGCGTGGCAGCTGATGTTCCGAAGTGCCGCGGAGCTGATCGACACCGCGCTGGAACCCGAGAAGGTCGACGTGATCCAGCAGGCCATCAATGGCGTGCCCGGGGTCAAGGACGCACACATGCTGCGGACCCGCAAGCTGGGGAACGAGGCCGCGGCCGACGTGCACGTCCAGGTCGCTCCCCGGATCTCCGTGTCGGAAGGGCACCAGATCGCCGACGAGGTCTATCGGGCGATTCGGGACAGCATGGGCACCCTGCGGGACGTGACCGTGCATGTGGATCCGGAGAACGACGAGGATCAGGTGCGCAACATCGGGCTGCCGCTGCGTCCCGTGGTCACGGCGCATATCCGCGAGGCATGGCAGGGGTTGCCGGAACTCGCGCTGATCGAGCAGGTGGGTCTGCACTATCTCGGGGGGCGGATCCACGTAACCATCACCCTGCGTCTCGACGACAACGCCAGCGGCGCCGCGCTCAATGCGCGCGCGGTGGAGCTCGCGGAGATGGTCCGCGAGAATCCGGGCCTCGAGGACCAGCTGGGAGAGGTGGTGATTTTGTTTCGGGCACGCACCAGAAACGCGCAGCCGCCATCGCAATCCGCACCGAAATAGTGCAAGCTGCGCTCGATATGAGTGCAAAAGCGAGCAACGCGGTCTGCACAGCAGGGCTAATCCGGTGCTCCGATGATGCTGGCACAAACCCTGCTTATGACCTCCGCGTAATGATGCGCGCCGTCTTGTCCGAATTCGCGAAAGGGGGGCGCATTCATCCCTGTGAACCCAATGCAAAGCAAGTAAAAGGAGAGCGTCCATGTCCGCAGCCGACGTGCTGAACACCATCAAGGAGAAGGAAGTCCAGTTCATTGATTTCCGATTCACCGACAGCAAGGGCAAGGAACAGCACGTCACTGTCCCGGCCCACGAGATCAGCGAAGGCACCTTCGAGGACGGGAAGATGTTCGACGGGTCTTCGATCTCCGGCTGGAAGGGGATCAACGAATCGGACATGATCCTGATGCCGGATGCCGAGTCCGCAGTGCTGGATCCATTCTTCGAAGACCTGACGCTGAACCTGCGCTGTGACGTGGTCGAGCCGGCGACGATGCAGGGCTACGATCGCTGCCCGCGCTCGCTCGCGCAGCGCGCCGAAGCCTACATGGCGTCGACCGGCATCGCCGACAGCGCGCTCTTCGGCCCGGAGAACGAGTTCTTCGTGCTCGACGACGTGAAGTGGGGTTCGTCGCTCTCCGGCTCCTACTGCCGTGTGGATTCCCAGGAGGCGTCCTGGAACTCCGAGCGGGTCTACGATGACGGCAACATCGGCCATCGCCCGACGGTGAAGGGCGGCTACTTCCCCGTACCGCCGGTGGACAGCCTGCATGACATCCGCTCCAGCATGTGCGAGGTCCTCAGCGAGATGGGCCTGCACACCGAGGTGCATCACCACGAGGTGGCGACCGCCGGCCAGTGCGAGATCGGCGTCGGCGCCGCGACCCTGACGCGCAAGGCGGACGAAGTCCAGATCCTGAAGTACGTGGTCCAGAACGTGGCCCACGCGCACGGCAAGACCGCGACCTTCATGCCCAAGCCCATCGTCGGGGACAACGGTTCCGGCATGCACGTGCACCAGTCCATTTCGAAGGACGGCGTGAACCTGTTCAGCGGCGATCTTTACGGCGGGCTGTCCGAGACCGCGCTGTACTACATCGGGGGCATCATCAAGCATGCCCGCGCGCTGAACGCTTTCACCAACGCCTCGACCAACAGCTACAAGCGGCTGGTTCCGGGCTTCGAGGCGCCGGTGATGCTCGCGTACTCGGCGCGCAACCGCTCCGCTTCCATCCGCATCCCGTTCGTGATGAGCCCGAAGGCGCGCCGGATCGAGGTCCGCTTCCCGGATTCCACCGCGAACCCCTATCTGGCCTTCTCCGCGATGCTGATGGCCGGGATCGACGGGATCCAGAACAAGATCCACCCGGGCGAAGCGATGGACAAGAACCTGTACGACCTCCCGCCCGAGGAAGAGAAGAACATCCCGCAGGTGTGTAATGCGCTCGATCAGGCGCTCGCAGCACTCGACGAGGATCGCGCCTTCCTGACGGCCGGCGGTGTCTTCACCGACGAAATGATCGACGCCTACATCAGTCTGAAGATGGAAGACGTGACCCAGTTGCGCATGACCACGCACCCGGTCGAGTTCGACCTCTACTACAGCCTGTAAGCCCGCGTCGGGCTCGGCATGGCATCGGCCGTGCCCCGGGGAGATCCGGGGCACGGCCTTTTTGCGTGGAGGCAGGGCGCGGATCCCGGGCGGCAAGGGCGGCAGGGCGCAGCGTCATCCGCCGTCCCGCGGCCGTAGGGTGGGTCAAGCGCGGCAGGCCCACCGTTCTGGCCCCGACCTTCGCGCAAAAAAAAGCCGCCCCGGAGGGCGGCGGATCCGCACCGGGGGGGACCCCCCGACACGGGCAGAACACCGTCAGATGGGTTTCACCGCACCGGCGGCGAGCCCCTTCGGGGTCTGCTGAATCTCGAAAGAGACCTTCTGACCTTCCGCCAGGGTCTTGAAACCACTTCCGTCGATCGCGGAGAAGTGCACGAACACATCCTTGCCGCCATCATCGGGCGTGATGAACCCGAACCCCTTGCTCTCATTGAACCACTTCACTACACCAGTATTCACAACCATCGACCTCGTTACATAGAGATAAGCAAAAGTGAGCGACCCGCTTGCAGCTGCCAGTGGGTGCTGCTGTTTGACCAGAAACGATCCGGACTCGCCGCTGCATGGGCACTCACGGACCTGACTATACGCCTCGTGCCCGGAGAAAGCCAATGTTTCTTTTGTTACAAGCAACAAAATATTACAAATGGGATCGAGGTGGACACCGCGTGTTGCAGGAAGCGTCCGTGAACCCTTCGCTCCGGGACCGGCAGATGCGGCGGCAACAACGTCGGCGCCCGTAACCCGAAAGGGGGCCCGACACGACGCGTTACACTCGCCAAACATGCCCATGAACCCGCCCAAATCCGCCTGCACACGGCAGCTCGTCGCGTTGCCGGATAGCGGCGATACGCGTGACCGGGTGTCGGGCTGGATCAGGGGACTGGCGACAAGCTCTGCCGTCTCTGCCGTGGCGTGGATGGGAGACGGGGTATTGCCGGGTGTGCCGGGGATACGGCCGGCCCAGGCTGCCCACTGGCTGGGCCGCGAGTACGACGCGCTGATCTTCGAGGTCGGCGCCGATCTCAAGCCGGATGCCCTCGCGATCGCCGCGGGTCTTGTGCGCGGCGGTGGAGTGCTGCTGCTGATCGTTGCGGAGGCCGGTTACGGTCCATTCGCCAAGCGTTTCCAGCGCTTCCTGATCGAACCGGTGGTGCACTGGGCGAACGCCGGATCCAGGCTGCCCGCCCCTCTGCCCGTGCGGCCCGAGGGGCGGCTGCGGCTTCGCGGCGCGCAGCGGGGCGTGTTCAACGCGATGCTGGCGCTGCCGGGGCACCGGGGGCCGTCGAGTTTCGTGCTCACCGCGCCGCGCGGCCGGGGCAAGTCGACGCTGCTCGGCGCGCTGGTCCGGCGCTGGCATGCCGAAGGCGTAACCGGCGTCTACGTCACTGCGTACAGTCCCGCATCCATCGGGCCTTTGCTGCGCGTGCTGCAGCCGGACTTCGAAGCCGATGCGCGGGCGCGGATACCACAGGCGGGCGTCTACGTTGCACCCGACCAGCTGCTGACCGGGGACACCCGGCCGGGCGTGCTCATTGTGGACGAGGCGGCGGCGCTGCCGGTCCACGTGCTGCTGGCGCTGGCCGAACGAGTGTCCCGAACGATCTTCTCGACGACCACCGCCGGTTTCGAAGGCAGCGGGAGCGGCTTCCGCCTGCGCTTTCTGAGCGCATTGCGCCGCCGCGGGCACTCGCTGCAGGAGCTGCGCCTGCGGGAACCCGTGCGCTGGATCGCCGGTGACCCGCTCGAAGACTGGGTCAACCGGCTCTTTCTGCTCGACGTCGAGGTGCCGGCGCTGCCGGAAGGGGGCGCCGATATCGCTGCCGCGCGACGGGTGCAGTGGATCGACGGAGAACGGCTCGCTCGCGACGAGGCGGGGCTCGCGGCAGTTGTCGCGCTGCTGTCCGATGCCCACTACCGCACACGTCCATCCGACCTCAGGCGGTGGCTCGACGACCCCGCGCTGTCGATCGGTCTCCTGCGGGGCTCCGATCGCGCCCTCGTCGGTGTCGTGCTGCTGCTGGCGGAGCCGGGTCTGGAACCGGGGCTGGCCCGCTCGGTTTGGGCCGGCGAACGCCGGCCGGCCGGATACTTTCTGCCGGCGGTACTGGCTGCCCACGGGGCGTTCCGGGCTGCAGGCCGGACGGCGCTGCGGATCGTGCGGATCGCGGTGCATCGGCGGCGGCAGCGCAGGGGGATCGGACGGCAGATGCTGCGGGCCGCCGAGCGCTATGCCCGACGCCGCGGTTTCGCATGGCTCGGCGCCAGCTTCGGCGCGGATGCCGAGCTCCTCGCCTTCTGGAACGCCGTTGGTTATCCGCTGTTGCGAGTAGGGTTTCGCCGCGAGGGGATCAGCGGCCTGCACTCGGCCGTGGTATTGCGGCCGCTGAAGCCGGACGCGCGAACGGAGATCGCGCCAATGCGTGCCGCGGTCGCGCGTGAGTGGCCGGTCTGGCGCGCCGGACCGCTAAAGACCCTGGAGGCGGATGTCGCTCGGTCGGTGTCGCGCTCGCTACCGGCGCCGGCGGCGCCGGATCCCGTGGCGGACCATGAGGAGGTCCGCGCATTCGCTTGCAGCCAGCGCCCCTTCGAGCCCGCGTTGCCCGCGTTGCGACGCTGGCTGCGGGATCGGCCAGACGCCCTGAACGCGTTGTCACCGGAAGACCGTGTGCTGCTGCAGGCTGCAGTCGCGGAATTGGCGGATTGGCCGCGGCTGTGCGCGTGTGCCGGCGAGTCCGGGCGAGCCGGCGTAATCCGAGCGCTGCGGCGGGCACTGCGTGCCGTACTCGTTGATTCCCGCTGAACCGACGCGCTCTCGAATGAGGAGAGGCAGTCCGGCACGCCAGCTCATTCAGAGGCGGATTCCAGGAACTCCCAGCGACGGTACGCCTCCGCCAGTTCTGCCTCTGCCGCTTCCAGTTGCTGCTGCAGGCCGCGGATGCGATCCGCCGGTCCGCGGAACAGCTCCGGATCCGAAAGCTCCGCCGCGAGCGCCTCGCGCCGCGCCTCGAGGGCCTCGATTCGACCGGGCAGTTGTTCGAGCTCGCGCGCGTCCTTGTAGGACAGCTTCCGGCCTGTCGACGCACCGGGTGCCGGCCCTTGCGCCGCGGAGGTGCGGGAGGCCTCCGGCTTCTTCGCGGTGGCGGGCTGCTCCATTGTGTCGATGCCCGTCGCGAGCAACGGCGCGGTCACGCGTTCAGGCAGATCGGACCAGCCCCCGACGAACTCCTCTGCGCCGCCGCGGCCGTCCAGTACCAGCGTGCTGGTCACGACGTTGTCCAGGAAGGCGCGGTCGTGGCTGACGACGATGATCGTGCCGGTGTACTCGATCAGCAGCGTCTCGAGCAGTTCCAGCGTCTCCACGTCGAGGTCATTGGTCGGTTCGTCGAGGATCAGCAGGTTTGCCGGGCGCAGAAAGAGTTTCGCAAGCAGCAATCGGTTGCGTTCGCCGCCCGAAAGCGCCGAAACCGGCTGGCGCGAGCGGGCGGGCGGGAACAAAAAATCTTCCAGGTAGCTCAGCACGTGGCGCGTGTTGCCGTTCACCGTGACCCGGTCGCGGCCCTCGCCCACCGCGTCCTGCACGGTTGCGCGCTCGTCCAGCCGCGCCCGGGTCTGGTCGAAATAGGCGATCTCCAGCTGGGTGCCCTGCGTCACCTTGCCTGAAAGCGGCGGCAGTTCGCCGATCAGTCCGCGCAGCAGGGTCGTTTTGCCTGCACCATTCGGACCGATGATGCCGAGACGGTCGCCCCGTTGCAGCAGGACGTCGAGTGCGCGGACCACGATCCGGTCCGGATAGCCGAAGCTGGCCTGCTCGGCCTCGATCACCCGCCTTCCGGAACGCTGTTCGGGACTCAGCCTGAGCCGGACCTGGCCCTGGCGCTCGCGGCGCGCCGCGCGTTGCCGGCGCAGCTGTTCCAGGGCCCTTACGCGGCCCTCGTTGCGGGTACGCCGCGCCTTGATCCCCTGCCGGATCCAGGCTTCTTCGCGGGCCAGCTTGCGGTCGAACTCCGCATTCTGCCGTGCCTCGGTCTCAAGGCGTTCGGCCTGGCGCTGGCGGAAGGCCTCCAGACTCGGCGGGTGCTCGTGCAGCCGGCCGCGGTCCAGCTCGAGGATGCGGGTTGCGAGGCGCTCCATGAAGCTGCGGTCGTGGGTGATGAAGACCACGGTCATCGGCGCGCCCGCGAGCAGGTTCTCCAGCCAGCCGATCGCGGCAATGTCGAGGTGGTTGGTGGGTTCGTCCAGCAGCAGCAGATCGGGTTCCCGCACCAGTTCGCGCGCCAGCCAGACCCGCCGGCGCAGCCCGCCGGAGAGCTCCGCGAAGGGCTGGTCCGCGGGCAGTTCGAAGCGGGACAGCGTGGCCTCGACCCGGTTCTGCAGCGACCAGCCGTCGATCGCGTCGAGCTCGGCCTGCACCCGGCCCATCGCCACGAGAGCCTCCGGATCGCCCGCGGCGGCATCGAGACTGAGGTGATGGAAGCGCTCCAGCAGCAGACCGGATTCGCCCAGACCCTCCGCGACCACGTCGAAGATGCTCCCGCGCACGTCCTCGGGCAGCTCCTGGCTCAGGAAGGCGGTCACCAGCCCGTCGCGCCGGGTGATTTCCCCGGAATCGGGCTGGATCCGGCCGGCAAGGATCTTCAGAAGGGTCGACTTGCCCTCGCCGTTGCGGCCGGCAATGCAGACCCGCTCGCCGGGCTCGAGGCTGAGATCCACGCCATCGAGCAGTTCCGCCATGCCAAAGGCGAGACGAACATCCTTCAGGGTCAGCAGTGCCATCGATCAGGCCTCGGGCATGCGCCAGGCGCTCCAGGCGCCGGCGAGGCTGAACAGCGCCAGCAGGAAGATCGCGAATTCTGTACCGACCAGTTGCGCGACGAGACCGAACAGTCCGCCGATCAGCAGCAGGACGCCGATCACGGTATTGCTCACCGCCGTGAAGGCGGCGCGGGTCTCCGCGGTGGCCATGTCCACAAGGTAGGTCTTGCGCCCGAGGCGCACGCCGGCGTGGCTCACCCCGAGCGCGAAGAACAGGACCGCGTAGACCCACCCGCCCAGTGCCTGTGCCTGGTTTGCCCAGCTGAGCAGCGCGAGGCCGACACCGAGCACAGCGGCGATCAGCCCGGAGGCGATCAGGACGCCGCGCGACGACCGGTCGGAGAAACGGCCCCAGATCGGGGCGCTCAGCGCGGAGGCGAGCCCGGTCGCAAGGATCATCAGGCCGAGGGTCACGAAGCTGCCCGAGGTCGCCGCTTCGGCCAGCAGCACGTAGAACGGCAGCGCGAGGGCGGTGCTCATCAGCAGGGCCCGAGTCAGCACGAAGTGCCCGAAGTTGCGGTCCTGCCACAGCAGGCTGATCGAGCGCAGGGCCTCGGCGACCGCGTTGCCGCCACCCTCCGTCGCGCCCGGTTGCTCGCGCAACCCGGCGAAGACCAGTGCCGAGAGCCACCAGATGCCGGCCGCCGTGGCGAGCAGCGCAACGAAGATACCGATGCCGGCGTCCTGCAGGTCGGCCAGCACCAGGTACAGACCCAGCGCCAGCGTCGCAAAGCCCGCTGCGGATGCGGCGTAACCCATCACGGTCCCCCGCCGGGTCTTCGCGATGGTCTTGCCGAGCACGTCCTTCGAGGCGACCGAACTTACGCCGCGCGAAAGCGCGAAGAATCCGAGCAGCCCCAGGATCGCCCAACCGGCGCTCGCGCCCTCCAGCGTCATCGCGACCACTGCCATCAGCAGCACTGCGGTTCCCTGACCCACGCTGCCGGCGACCCAGAACCACTTGCGCACCGGCTGGCGCCGGATGGCGGCAGCGACGAACAACTGCGGCATCAGCGAGCCGGATTCGCGGATCGGAACCAGGAAGCCCGCAAAGGCCGCAGGGGCCCCGAGAGCGCCAAGCAACCAGGCCAGCACCAGCCGCGCGGACGCCAGTTCGTCGCCGATCTTGGTGAGGGTGTTTGAGATCAGGTGCAGGAAGAAGTTGACCGGCTGGGCGTTGCAGGCGGACTCCGGGATGTCCTTGCAGACGCGCGCGTCCTCGTCGCCCGCGATGGTTTCATACAGGCCTGCAAGCGGTTTCGGGACGATTCGGGCGGAGGAATTGTTCATGTCGGATCGTGTCGGGAGACGGGTGCTACAACCTGTCCGCGGTCAGGTCAGCGGTTCCAGTCCAGCGGATCCTCGGGATCGATGCCGTCCCGGAAGGGTGTCCGCCGCCTGGTGCCGGTGAGCTGGTAGACGTTGCCGATCCAGTTGTTCACCACCGCCAGCGCGCTGTCATGCCAGGTGTTGTCGAGCCGGTCCACCAGCAGGGCCTCGGGCAGTTCCGGCACGGGGGTCCGGCGCTCAAGGGCCTGCTGCACGCGCTCGCGGTGCTCTTCGAGAATCGCCGCCGCCTGCAGTGACAGGTAGTTCTCGGGCAGCGGCGCGAAGTCCTCGCGCTCGCCGTTCACGAAGCGTCGCACCTCGCGCTTGTATTCCTTCAGCAGGCTGATGCTGTCGTACTCCGGGTGGCCCTGGAAGAAGACCAGCCGGAATCCGTCCGGCGATACCGCAAGGTGCACCCCGGCGCGCTGACTCTCCACGAGCACCCTGAGGCCATGCCGTTCGAACTGCTCGCGCGAGACGTCGTTAAAACGCGAGTGCGGCACGTTGAAACGCGTGTTCACGCCCGCGACCAGCGGGTGCCCACGGTCGACCACCTGGTGGTCGAACACGCCCCACAGCTTGCTGCCGCGGTGACGTCTGCGCTCGCCGTAGCGAGCCTGCATCACGGCATGGGTGGCCAGGCAGGAGCACAGCGTGGAGGTCACGTTGTGCCAGGCCCAGTCCACGACCTCGGCCAGCGGCTCCCAGAAGGGTTCCATCGCCAGATCGGGGAGGGTCACGTTCGCGCCGGTGATGATCAGCGCGTCCAGACCCGCCTCCTTGATGTCCTCGAAGTCCTCGTAGAACCGTTCGACGTGGCTCTGCCCGCTGGGCCCGCGCGGCAGCTGGTGCAGCGTGAAGGGGTGCATGTAGAACTGCGCGATCTGGTTGCTCTCTCCGACCAGGCGGAAGAACTGGCGCTCGGTCGCTGCCAGCGCCGCATCCGGCATCATGTTCAGCAGGCCGATGTGCAGGGCGCGGATGTCCTGGTGCAGCGCGTAGTCCCGCGGCAGGACCGTACCGCCCTCCTGGCGCAGCCGGGCGAAGGTCGGCAGTTCGGTGTGCGCGACCAGTGGCATCAACCCGGGTCCTGTCGTGCGAGAGTGGCCAGGATCAGCTCGTCGAAATCGGCCCCGTCGCGGACCCCCGCAAGCTCGCTGCTGAGGATGGTGTAGCCGTGATCACGGGCGATGGCCTCGTAACGGGGCAACCGGGCGCGGAAGAGCAGCGGGAAGACCCAGCGCACGAAGTCGTCGGGGTCGATCTGGGCGACGTACTCGAGGTCGTGTTCGATCATGTAGCGTTGCAACTGCTCGTCCAGGAAGTCCTCACGGTAATAGAGCGGCTTGGGGTCCCGCTCGGCGCGTGCGATCAGTGCGCGCTGGTTCTGCTCGGTGGCCCGGATATAGATGATCAGCGTGTGCCCGGCCAGGGTTTCCATCACCTCGGGCGCGTCGAGCTCGCTGACCGACCCTCCGGCATCGTTGATGAAGTGGGGGTAGCCGAACAGGAACTCGGCCTTGCGGATAAAGTTGGGAACGTCGAGCATTGCCTGGACTTCCGCCTCGTGGTGCAGGGCCTGGCGGCGCTTGAATTCGGTCAGCGAGAGCCCTCCGAGCTCGGGGTTGCCGAGCTTGCCGAGGAAGCTCGATACCGGGTGCAGGTTGTCGACGGTGATGTTGTTGATGATCTGGATCGAATCGGCGCGCAGCAGCGCGCGCAGGAACGGGACCTGCATCGCCTGCGCCTTGATGTTGTCGAGTATCGGCTCGCTGAGATAGCGCGTGCCGATGCGGTAGTCGCCGGAGTAGTGGAACCAGTCCTCCCGGCGCAGCATGTTGGACAGGTGCGTCTTGCCGACGCCGGACATGCCGAGCAGGGTGATGCGCCGGTTGGGGAGGGCGAGGTATTCTTCTGGCGTCAGACGCATCCGGGACTCCGCCTCAGCGGATCAGGCGGCTGACGGCGCGGAACTGTGGATCCGCGGCATCGCGCAGCCATTCGAACAGCACCGATTCGTGGTTGGTGATCACCGCGCCGGCGGCCCGCATGCGATCGAGGCCGTTGGCCTTCAGTCGCGGGTCGCGGCTGCAGACCGCGTCCGCGACGACGAACACCGCCTCGCCGGCTGCGAGCAGATCCATCGTCGTCTGCAGGACGCAGACGTGGGCCTCGGTGCCGCAGACGATCACGTCCGAGCCGGTGATCCGGCCGGCCAGGTCCTCCGCCGCGCAGCAGGAGAAGGCGGTCTTTTCGGTACGGCCGTCGGAGGCCTCGAGCAGCGCCTCCAGCGGCGGGGTCACCGGCCCGAGACCGCGCGGGTACTGCAGCGTGGCCTCCACCGGGATCTCCAGCAGACGCGCGGCCTCGACCAGCCGGCCGGTGTTGCGCTCGACGGTGCCGCGTTCCTCTTCCGGCATCGCGGCAAGCAGCCGCTCCTGCAGGTCGATCAGCAACAGGCGCGAGTGCCTGCGGTCGCACAGTCGCGCAGGATCGGTCGCAGCAGCCCCCGGATTCACTGCCTCACTCCAGAAACTGGTTGATCTGTTGCAGGTCCGAGACGGTCAGGCTGCCGATCGCGCGCTGCAGACGCAGGGTATCGAGCAGATAGCCGTAGCGGGCCTCGGCGTAGTCACGCTCGGCCCGGAAGACCTCGCGCAGGGCGAGCAGCACGTCGACCTGTGTCCGCGTGCCCACCTCGAAGCCCGCCTCGGCGGACTCGAAGGCTGCCCGCGTGGACTCCAGCGCCTGCGCCAGCGCACGGGCCCGCGAGGCATTCGCGACCACCGACAGGTAGCTGCTGCGGGTGGTTTCGACCGTCCGGCGTTCGGTGAGCACCAGCGCCTCCTGGGCGGCCTCGAATTGCTCGCGCGCCTCCCGGGTCAACGCGCTGACACGACCGCCGGTGTACAGCGGGATGTCCAGGCGCAGGCCGATGTTGGCGTCCGTGCTGTCGATGAATCGCCCCTGCTCGCCGCCGCCCGTGCCGGAAAAGCCGGTGTCACTGACCGATGCCGCGAGGCCCAGGGTGGGCAGGCCCTCGGCGCGCTGGCGCGCGATCTGTTCGCGCGCGGTCTCGGTTGCCAGGCGCCGGGCCCGGAGTTCCTGGTTCGCCTGCAGCGCGGCATCCACCCATTCCCGCGGGTCGTCCGGATCCGGGCTGACCATCTCCAGAACCTCGCCCAGTGCCGCGAGCCGGTCGTAATAGCGGTTGGTGATCACCGCCAGCCGCTCCTGCGCGAGGTTCAGCGCGTTCTCCGCGGCGATCTCCTCGGCGGCGGCGATATCAAACTGCGCCTGCGCCTCTTTCACGTCCGTGATCGCGATCAGGCCGACCTCGAAGCGCCGCTGCGTCTGCTCGAGCTGGCGGCTGATCGCCTCGCGCTCGGCGCGCCGGAATTCCAGGGTCTCCTGTGCGACCAGCACGCCGAAGTAGGCCTCGGCCACGCGCAGGATCAGGTCCTGCCGGGCGGCGTCGAGGTCGGCGGCCGCCTGATCGATCCGCAGATCCGCCTGGCGCAGATCGATGGTGTTGCGCCGGTCGAAAACGCTCTGGTTCAGTCTCAGCCCGATCTCGCGTCGGCTGCCGTCGACACTGGACCCTATGTCGGGGTCCGAGTAGAAGGCGCCGAGTTCCGCGTCCGCCGAGACCTGCGGGAGAATCGACGAGCGTGCCAGTGGCCGTGCCTCCAGGATCGCCCGATACTCCGCCTCGGCGGCGCGGAGTTCGGCATCCTGCTGTTGAGCGCGTTCGAAGACCTGGATCAGGTCGCTGGACTGGGCGGGGACTGTCCACAGGACGCAGGCGAGGGTGGCGGCGAGCGCGCGAAGCATCTTCATGGCATCGATTCCGGGGAATTCAGACTTTGCAATGCTATCAGAGCGGACCCGAGAATGGGGTACCGCGTCTCCGGGACCCCGGGTCCGTCAAGGAAGCGGTGAAGAAAGCCATCCTGGCTTTCCCGGCACACTTCCCTTTGTCGCGAGCAAGCCCCGACAAGTGAGCGGTTCGTTGATGCCCGCCGCTCAGAAAACGAATTCGGGCTTGCGCTCGAAGCCGAGCAGCGGCTTGAGGCTGGTCTCGAAGAGCTTCTCCGTCCGGTAGCTCTCCTCGGCGACACGGATCACCAGCAACGCCTCCATCACCGGCGGGGTGCCCACCACTACGAACAGGCGCCCACCGAGACTCAGCCTGGACTGCAGGAACGGGCTGTACTCCGCCATCGCGCCGTTCACGCTGATCACGTCATAACGATTGCCCGGAGGCGTCCAGTCCCGGGTCACCGTGGCCGTGCGGAGCTGTGCGTTTCCGATGCCCAGACCATCAAGCCGCGCGCGCGCGGCAAGGCGCAATTCGTCGACGCGCTCGACGCTGTCGACCTGCGCCGCCAGCCGCGCGAGACAGGCGGTGACGTAGCCCGAACCGGTGCCGATTTCCAGCGCCCGGTCGCTTCGCGTCGGCGCAAGCGCCTGCAGCAGGCGTCCCACCACCTTCGGGGGCAGCATGAACTCGCCATGGCCGAGCGGGATCTCGGTGTCGGCGTACGCAAGGCCCTCCCGACCACTGGGCACGAAGCGCTCCCGCGGCAGGGTCTCCATTACGTCCAGCACGCGCATGTCCAGTACATCCCAGGGGCGCACCTGCTGCTCCACCATGTTGTTGCGCGCCAGGCTGTAATCCATGCAGTTGTCCTCGGCTTCGGGGTGAAAACCTCCGAAGGGTACGGCCAGCCTGCCGGGGAGGCAAGTGAGTGTGGTCGGATAGCATCCGGAGCCCGGTGACGCCGGGCTGTCGGTTCAGGAACCAGCCTCGCTTCGCGGGGGCTGGAGATCGAGCGCGGCCACCGTGCGAATCCGCTCGCGCCGGAGCGCCTCGCCCAGTGCCGCCCCATCCAGGCCGGCGTCGAGCAGCGGCTGTGCCGACACGCCGGCGACCGCCTCGGCGGCCCGGCGCAGCGCGTCGGCCTGCGGATAGGGCCGATCGGCAAACCCGCCTCCCCGACCCCGGTAGTCGGCTTCAACAGCCTGCAGGAACGGCTCCAGGCCCTCCGGCCGTCGCAGCGCGTCGATTGCCTCCAGGAGTTTGACCACCGTCTTTGGCCGCAGCTCGAAGAGGCGGTGCACGAGGCCGTGGTGGCGCGAAACCCGGATCGCGAGATCGCGGTAGCGGTTGGGGATGCGAAGGCGCTCCGCGAGTGCCCGGATCCGGACCACCCCGCGCTCCTCGTGACCGCGGTGACCCGGGAGGATCTCCGCTGGCGTGTCCCCCTTGCCGAGGTCGTGCACCAGCGCGGCAAACCGCACTTCGGACGCGGTGCTGAGCCGGGTGGCCTGCTCCAGCACCATGAAGGTGTGGACTCCGGCGTCGATCTCCGGGTGGTAGCGGGACGGCTGCGGCACGCCGAAGAGTGACGAGATCTCGGGAAACAGCACCTTCAGCGCACCGGTGTCGCGCAGGGTCTGGAAAAAGCGCACCGGTGCCGGGCTCGCCAGAGCCTTCTCGCATTCAGCCCAGATGCGTTCCGGGACCAGGGCGTCGACCTCGCCGTTACGGACCAGTTCGCGCAGCATCGCTTCGGTCTCCGGGGCGATGCGGAAGCCCCAGGGCGCCAGTTGTGCCGCGAGACGGGCCACGCGCAGCAGGCGGACCGGGTCCTCGACAAAGGCGTCGGACACGTGGCGAAGCAGCCGCTCCTCCAGGTCCCTGCGGCCGTCAAAGGGGTCGATCAACCGGCCGTCCACGGACTCGGCCATCGCGTTGATGGTCAGGTCGCGCCGCGCGAGGTCCTCGTGCAGCGTGACCTCGGGCGACGCATTGAAGCTGAAACCGTGGTAGCCGCGCGCGGTCTTGCGTTCCGTACGGGCAAGCGCGTACTCCTCGTGGGTCTGCGGGTGGAGAAAGACTGGAAAATCGCGCCCCACCGGGCGGAAGCCGCGGGCCTCCATCACCTCCGGGGTTGCGCCGACCACCACATAGTCGCGCTCGGAGACCGGTCGGCCGAGCAGCCGGTCACGCACGGCGCCGCCAACGAGAAAGGTCTCCACGGGCGCCCCGCTTACTCGCGCTGACCCCTGCGCAGACGCTGCATGCGGGCCTGGTGCCCCTCCTGCCCGAGGTAGGCCGGGACGACGCTCTCCAGCAGCGTCGGACAGGGCAGCGTCTCCCCCGTGCAGATGCTGTCGACCGACAGCGATGCCAGGTTGTCGCGGGAAAGCGGCTTCCCGGGGACGAACTCGAAAACGGATGCCTGAGCCTTGCCCGCCCAATCGGGAAGCCCGAGGATCGGGCGGCGGCGGCCGCTCACCCGGGCCGTGTAGCGCACGATTTCGGCCAGCGTGTACACCCGCGGGCCGCACAGTTCGAAGCCCTTGCCGAAGGTGGCGGGGTCCTCCAGGCAATCCACGAAGTGGTCTGCAACGTCGCCGACGAACACAGGCGCGAAGCGGGCATCGGACCGCGCCAGTGGCATGAACGGCGAGATCTTCAGCAGTGCCGCGAAGCGGTTGATGAAGGAGTCGCCCGGACCGAAGATCACCGAGGGCCGGAACACGGTGACCGGAAAGGCCTCGGCGGCGAAGACCGCTTCTTCCGCCGCGGCCTTGCTACGCAGGTAATGGCTGGGCGGGTCGGCCATGTCGGCCTTCAGCGCGCTCATCTGCACGAAGCGTCGCACGCCCTGGGACTCTGCGGCCGCCAGCGCCTTCTCGGTCAGTTCGGTGTGCACCTTGCGGAAGCCGGATCCGTCCCGGCCCTTTTCGTTCAGGATGCCGACCAGGTTGATCGCCGCATCGGCGCCAGCGAAGACGTTGTTCAGGGTGCCGGGATCGTGCGTATCCCCGCTGACCAGCTCCACCTCCGGCATCACCTTGAGATCGCGGTGTCGCTCGGGGTGGCGGGTCAGGATGCGCACCTTGATGCCCTTTTCCGCGAGCCGCACAACGATGTGGCGGCCGACGAAGCCGGTGCCGCCAAGGAGGGAGACGTGCTGGATGGACATGGTTTTCTCCGGCCTGTCGGGTTGATCATGGGTATGTCCCTATACTAACTCGGCAGCAACGGGACCACAGGGGTTCCGTCGCGCACGGTTTGCCGGGCACGCTGACCAATATCGCGGGAACCCCTGATCGTTGTGCAAGTCCGCAGAACAGGGAACCCATTGCAGCCGGCCGGCCTGGCCTGTGCCGGCTGCGCCGCCATCAGGAGGATCGCATGTCTGAAATGGTCAGCATCAATCCGGCCAGCGGGGAACGTATCGAGACCCGCGCGGTACTCGGCGACAGCGAGGTGGACACGGCCATCGAAAGGGCGCAGGAGCGCTTTTCGACGTGGTCGGCGCTGCCGCTCCCGGAACGGACGGCTGCGCTGCGGGGTCTGGCGTCGGCGCTGCGCGATCGCTCGGAAACGCTGGCTCGGCTCGCGACCGCGGAGATGGGCAAGCGCATCGCCGAGTCGCGTGCGGAGGTCGAGAAGTGCGCGGTCCTCTGTGAATACTATGCCGCGCACGGCCCGGACTTCCTGGTCGACACCATGGTGGCTTCCGATGCCAGGCGCTCGCTGATCGCCTGGCAGCCGCTCGGGCCGGTACTGCTGGTGATGCCGTGGAACTTTCCCTACTGGCAGGCGATGCGTCAGTCGGTCCCCGCGACGCTGGCGGGGAACACGGTGCTGCTCAAGCACGCCTCCAACGTGCAGGGCTGTGCGGGCGCGCTGCAGGAGGTCTTCGCCGCGGCCGGATTTCCCGACGGCGTGTTCCGCAATCTCGCGATCGGTTCCGATGCGGTCCAGCAGGTGATCGAGGATCCGCGCGTGCGCGGCGTCAGCCTCACCGGGTCCGAGGGCGCGGGGCGTGCGGTAGCCGCAGCGGCCGGCAAGCATCTGAAGAAGACGGTGCTGGAACTCGGCGGGTCGGATGCCTTCATCGTGCTGGGCGATTCCGATCTCGAGCACGTTATCGAACAGGCGGCGAAGGCCCGTTTCCAGAACAACGGCGAGACCTGTATCGCCGCGAAGCGCTTCATCGTCGAGGAGGCGGTGGCGGAGGACTTCGTCTCCGGGCTCAGGGCGAAACTGGAGGCGATGCGCGTGGGCGACCCGGTCCAGGAAGACACCGATCTCGGCCCGCTGGCGCGCGAGGACCTGCTGGATGACCTCCATGACCAGGTGAGCCGCAGCATCGAGGCGGGCGCGGTCTGCGTCACCGGCGGGCAGCGGATCGAGCGTCCGGGCACGTTCTACGCCCCGACACTTCTCGACCATGTCCGGCCCGGGATGGCGGCCTTCGACGAGGAGACCTTCGGACCGGTTGCGGCCGTGTCCCGCGCGGCCGATGCCGACGATGCGGTAGCGCTCGCCAATGCCTCGCGCTACGGGCTCGGCGGCAGCGTGTGGACCTCGGACCGGGCGCGGGGCGAGGCCATCGCGCGGCGGCTGGACTGCGGCTGTACCTTCGTGAACGCGATCGTCAAGAGCGACCCCCGGCTGCCCTTCGGCGGCGTGAAGGATTCCGGCTACGGGCGCGAACTATCCGCTCTTGGCATCCGCGAGTTCGTCAATGCGAAGACCCTGTGGGTGGACTGAGCGAGTTGCCGGCGTCTGTGCCGGAACCTCCGTGTGCCGCAGAAAAACGCTGCGAAACTTTGACTCAGGCTGTCAGCCGCCGGTCATCGACATGAAGCGCACGACCTTTTCGGGCCGCTCCCGGAACTCGTGCCGCTCGGGTTTCAGTGCGATCGCTTCGAGGATTGCGGCCTCGAGGTCGCTTTCCGAGCAACCGGCCCGCAGGCGCGGCCGCAGTTCCAGTTTGTGTTCGTTGCCGAGGCAGGTGTAAATCGTGCCGTCCACCGAGAGCCGGACCCGGTTGCAAGTCTCGCAGAAGTGCTGCGAGATCGGCGTGATGAAGCCGATGTGCAGGTCCGTTCCGGCCACGCGCACGTAGCGGGCCGGTCCGCCGCCCGGCATCATGCCGGGGATCAGTTCGAAACGGTCTGCAAGCCTTTCCTTTACCCGCCGGAGGTCCACGAAATGGCCGGCGGCCTCGCGACCGGTCTCTCCCATCGGCATGGTCTCGATGAAACGCAGCGTGAACCCGTGTTCCAGGCAGAAGTCGACCATGTCACCGACCTCGTCGTCGTTCACCCCGCCCATCACGACCATGTTGATCTTGATCGGGCGGAACCCGGCCTGCTTCGCGGCCATCAGTCCGGCGAGCACCTTCTCGAGCTTGCCCGCGGTGATGTCCCGAAAGACCTCGGGCTTGAGCGAATCGAGACTCACGTTGATGCGCCGCACACCTCCTGCGTAGAGCGCTTCGGCGGATTTCGCCAGACGCGTGGCGTTGGTGGACAGCGAGATGTCCTCAACGCCGGGGAGTGCCGAGAGTCGTGCCGCCAGATCCGGCAGGTTCTGGCGCACCAGCGGCTCGCCGCCGGTCAGGCGGATGCGTCGGGTGCCCAGCCGGGCGAAGGCTGCCATCACGCGTTCGATTTCATCGAAGCTCAGCCAGTGTTCCGGCTCCTCGAAGTCCCGGAACCCGCGCGGCATGCAATAGAAGCAGCGCAAGTCGCAGCGGTCGGTAACGGATACCCGAACGTACTCGATGCGGCGGCCGAAAGGATCGACGAGGGCGGTGTCATTCATCAGCCATAGACTAGTCAAAAAAACCGATGACGCCATTTCCCCGAGCCGGAACGGCGAATAATTCCCCCTACCCGCTGCGATTCGCATCGCGTATAGTCGCGAACCGTGCCGGAACCGGCGTCCGGGCGCACGCTGATTTCAAAAGATCAAGATCAATAAAGAATTGGAGAAAGAGGATGGCTAAAGTTCTGATTGCACAGGGTGGGGGGCCCACGGCGGTCATCAACCAGTCGATGGTTGGTGCGGTCCTCGAGTCCCGCAAGTTCAACAACGTGGACCTGGTCTACGGCGCCTTTCACGGGGTGCGCGGCATCGTCGACGAGGAGCTTCTGGACCTGACTCAGGAGACCACGCACAACCTGGAGATGGTGGCGAATACCCCCTCCTCGGCGCTCGGTTCCACCCGGGACAAGCCGGACCTCAAGTACTGCCAGGAGATCTTCAAGGTCCTGCAGGCCCACGAGATCAGCTACTTCTTCTATATCGGCGGCAACGATTCCTCCGACACGGTGCGGATCGTCAGCGACGAGGCGCGCAAGGCCAACTACGCGATGCGCTGCATCCACATCCCGAAGACGATCGACAACGATCTGGTGGTGAACGACCACACGCCGGGGTTTCCGTCGGCCGCGCGCTTCGTGGCACAGGCCTTCATCGGCGCCAACCTCGACAACTCGGCCCTTCCGGGCATCTATATCGCGGTGGTGATGGGACGCCACGCCGGCTTCCTGACTGCTGCGTCGGCGCTGGGGAAGAAGTTTCCGGATGATGGTCCGCACCTGATCTATCTTCCCGAACGCGTGTTCAACGTAGAGAAGTTCCTGGCCGACGTGAAGGCGACGATGGACCGCTACGGCCGTTGCGTGATCGCGGTGAGCGAGGGAATCCACGACGAGGAGGGCGTGCCGATCGCGGTGAAGCTCGCGAAGAACGTCGAGCAGGATGCCCACGGCAACGTGCAGCTCTCCGGCACCGGCGCCCTGGCCGACATGCTCTGCGAGGAGATCCGGACGAAGCTCGGCGTGAAGCGGGTGCGCGGCGACACCTTCGGTTACGTGCAGCGCTCCTTCATCGGCTGCGTGTCGGACGTGGACCAGCGCGAAGCGCGGGAAGTGGGCGAAAAGGCGGTGCAGTACGCGATGTGGGGCGACAGCGACGGATCGGTGGTCATCGACCGCACCGGTTTCTATTCGTCGGACTACCGTCTCGTGCCGCTTGAGGCCGTGGCCGGCAAGACCAAGGTGATGCCCGACGAGTTTATCGCCGAATCCGGCACGGACGTCACCGACGCCTTCCGCCTGTATCTGCGGCCACTGCTGGGCTCCGGAATGCCGGACGCGTACCGGTTGCGCCAGAACCTGGTGCCCCGGGTGCTGAATCCCTGAGCCGGCGGGGCCTCTGCCCGTCCCTCCCCTCTCCCGCAAGCGGGAGAGGGGCCGGGGGTGAGGGTGCGACCTAACCCAGCTCCTCGAAGATCCGGTCCCGGATATCGGTCACCGAGCCGACGCCCGCGATCTTCACGTAACGCGGGGCATCCGGATCGCCGGTCTCGGCCCACTTCGAATAGAAGTCGACCAGCGGCTTGGTCTGGCTGTGGTACACCTCGAGACGCTTGCGTACGGTCTCTTCCTTGTCGTCGTCGCGCTGGATCAGCGGTTCGTCGGTCAGGTCGTCCCTGCCCTCGATACGCGGCGGATTGAAGATCACGTGGTAGGTTCGGCCCGAAGCGGGGTGCACCCGGCGGCCACTCATGCGCTTGATGATCTCGTCGTCGTCCACGTCGATCTCGACCACGAAGTCGAGCGTGATACCCTCTTCCTTCAGGGCCTCGGCCTGGGGGATGGTGCGCGGGAAGCCGTCGAACAGGAAACCGTTTGCACAGTCGGGCTTCTGCAGGCGCTCCTTGATCAGGCCGAGAATGATGTCGTCGGACATCAGGCCGCCGGAGTCCATCACCTTCTTCGCCTCCTTGCCGAGCGGGGTCCCTTCCTTCACCGCGGCGCGCAGCATGTCGCCGGTCGAGATCTGCGGGATGCCGTAGCGCTCGCAGATGTACTGGGCCTGCGTGCCCTTGCCGGCACCCGGCGGACCCAAAAGAATCAATCGCATGGCTTCGCTCCTTTAGTGTTTTCAAAGTATGTTATCAATCCGGGGCCGAGCGGCCGCGGTGCGCGGCGCTACAGTACAGCTTCAGTAGAGGCCCGCACAAGGCTTGCCGCCGGGTGGCTTCCCACATTCAGACGGAGGAGACAGGAACGATCATGGAACCCGGCCCACGCGAAATCACCACACCGTTCCGACCGATCCCGCTGGACATTCCGGAGGGAATGAAGCCGAACGAGTTCTTCAATAGCACCGAGAATCTTGCGGACCTCGTGAACAACAACGGGCTGCTGGTCAATCCGGAGAATCTGCTGCTCTATCGCAAAGCGCTCGGGCACAGCAACGAATTCGACGCGTCGATCATCTACAACACCTCGAAGGTGATTCTGGATCCGCTCGGCAGGCCCGTGCGGCGCACGCAGGTGCCCGAACATGTTCGGCAGGTCTGGAACCGGATGAACGGCATCATCATCGAGTACATGCTCGAGCAATACCCCGACCCTGCCGATGCGTTGATTCTGGCGGGCGAGGCGAGTCTGGACGCGACCTGGCCACTGACCGCTCCGGGTGTGCCGAGCATTCGGATGCTGCACAACCACTTCATGGTGTTCCCGATGGTGGAACTGAAGAAGGCACCGCTGGCGGATCCGGCCAACCCCAACCTTACCGACGGCGGCCAGCACAGCCTGTTCCAGGCCTACATGCGGGACGTCTACCGCGAATTCTTCACGCGGGCTTTGGAACTGCGCCTCCTGAAGCCGGCCGCCGACGGCGATGCGCGGCTGGGACTGACGGGCTACCCCCAGGGACTGCCCAGCTGGGAGATTCAGGGCGGGGTGGCGGCGCTGCGCGAAGTGCGCTTCTGGCGGGAGTACGACGAGATACTGAAGGGCTTCCTGGATTTCTACCGGACTTTCTTCTCACAGGTTTCCACGCGCAATGCGCCGATGCCCGAGGGAGTGCATTTTCCGCGGCACGTCGAGGAGGTGCTGCTGTTCAACAACGATTTCCTCAAGACCGCGAAGAAGGTTCGCGACCACTGCATGCACGATGCCCGGTACGCCCACGCCATTCGCTGGCAGCCGGCCTTCAAGCAACTGATCTACCGAAACGACGCCGGCCAGCTGATCGTGACCATCAGCCAGAATTCCATTGGCAACGCGATCACCGAGCTGCTTGGCGTGGTGGTGAACCGGCAGCCGGACGCGGAGGCCTACGAGCGGCGCGAACCCGCACTGGTGGAGAAGCTGCTGGAAGTGCGCCGGCGCCTGGTCGAGGCCGATCTGGGCGAGGGGATCGCGACGGATTACTGGCCGGCGGGTTAGCGTGAAAGTCGCGTACTTTCCCCTCTCCCGCTTGCGGGGCCGGGGGTGAGGGCCGGGCCCGGCGCTGCGCCCCCACCCCAACCCTCCCCCGCACGCGGGGGAGGGGGAGGGGGAGGGAGCTCTTTCATCGTCGGGGGTGGCTCAGTGCCATGGGAGTTAGCGTGGGGTATCGCGGTTGCAAGGCGCTTCCACGCGTGAGAGGGAATGCCCCTCAGGACACCGACTGGTAGTAGAGGTTCTGCGGGTGATTTGCCTGGGCAAAGAAGAACCAGCGTTCGGCGATCAGTCCGAGGTACTGGATCAGGGCTGCGGCGATCAGCACGCTGGTCGGGTCGACCGTCATCAGCAGACTCACGGCCAGCAGGACTGTCGGGATCGCGAAGGCGGCGATCAGGAAGATCCACTTCACCGCACGGACGAAGCCGTCCGACTTGTGATGAAAGAACTCCCGGGTGTTGAAGGACCCGCCCATGAATCCCTGCGACTTTTGCACGATGCGGGGGTGCTTGATCCCGATCGCGGTCTGCAGCGTGGATTTCGGCTTGATCCTCGCGTTGCGGATGAGCGAGGCGATCCGGGTGCCCAGTCCGAGCAGGGTCAGCACGATCGCGATCGATGCGAGCACCGGAACCAGTTGCGCTCCGGACCACGCGGCATAGGCGGTTGCAAGGGTGAAGCCGGAGGCCGCGCCAAGCACCGTATAGTTCACCACGGTCAGCGGCGAGTGCCACTCCTGCAGGAACTTCACGGCCGCATAGATCATCGCGGTGCTCACGTAGAGCGCGACCGCAAGCAGTGTGCCCGCGGCGCCGAGAGCCACGGTCGCCAGTACCGCGCGGTCGCCGGGCAGCGTGAACAGCGTTGGATTGAAGTTCAGCCAGTGTGCCAGGCCGTAAAGGAAAACCACGCCCATGAAGGCGGGCAGCACGATGACTTCGCGCGAGAGCCACGAGGTGCGCCACTTGGTGGCGGTGCGCCACGCGCGCTCCGGCCGGCCGAGGTGGAAGAACGACGCGAACAGGCCGAGGCCGAGCAGGATCAGCGAGGCCAGGATGCCGAGCGCAAAGAAGGTCCCGTTCTGCATCGGTGCCATGCCAAGGAGCCCCAGGGACTCGACGAGGAACAGCGCGATGAAAAGGCCCTGGCCGGCGCCAATCAGCGTGGTGAGGAAGATCACGGAAAACGCGGGATGCATGATGAATTCTTCCTCCGTTACCAGCTCGTGACGTCGTCGAGCGAGGGCTCGTCGCGGTCGGGCTTGGGTAGCTTGCTGTCGATTCTGAGCGGGTTGTCGCTGCGCTCGAGCTCATCCTCGCGCACGGTGATGCGCGTCTTGTGCCGCGGCAGGTAGTGGTTGGCCGGCTTGGTACCCCACTCCGGCATCAGCTGATAGCCGCCGTTTTCGCGGATCGCCGTCGACACCTCGGAGTCGGGATCGTGAACGTCTCCGAACAGTCGGGCGTTCGTCGGGCAGGCGCGCACACAGGCGGGCTTGCGGTCCCATTCCGGTAGCGTCTCGTCGTAGATTCGGTCCACGCAGAGGGTGCACTTGGTCATCACCTTGCGCTTGGCGTCGACCTCGCGAACGCCGTAGGGACAGGCCCAGGAGCAATACTTGCAGCCGATGCACTTGTCGTAGTCGACCAGCACGATGCCGTCTTCCTCGCGCTTGTACGACGCCCCGGTTGGGCAGACCGGTACACAGGGCGGCTCCTCGCAATGGAGACAGGACTTCGGGAAGTGCACGGTCTCGGTATTCGGGTATTCCCCGACCTCGAAAGTCTGCACCCGGTTGAAGAAGGTTCCGGTGGGATCGGCGTCGTAGGGGCGCAAGTCGACCAGCGGGCCGGCCTCGCCGGACGTGTTCCACTCCTTGCAGCTGGTTACGCAGGCCTGGCAGCCGACGCAGACGTTCAGGTCGATGACCAAAGCGAGCTGAGTCATCACTTGCCTCCTTTGGCGGCGAAGAAGTTCAGGATCCGGGAACGCTTCGGCTGGCCCGGGAAGGGTTTCACGGCATCGAACTGCGGCGACGTCACCTCCGGCTCTCCGGCCTCGGCCTTGTAGATGCGGACCCGGACGTCGTACCAGGAAGCCTGGCCGGTCACCGGGTCGGAGTTCGAGATGCGCCCCTTGTCACCCGGCAGTTCCTCGGAAATCAGATGGTTGAGCAGGAATCCCTTGCGTGCCTCGTTGGACTTCGGCGACAGGTTCCATGCGCCGGCCGCCTTGCCGATCGCGTTCCAGGTCCAGACGGTGCCGGGCTCGACAGCCTCGGAGTACTTGGCCATGCAGCGGACTTTGCCCCACTGGCTCTCGACCCAGATCCAGTCGTCGTCTTCGATACCCGCGTTCCTGGCGGTGATCGGGCTCACAAACAGCACGTTGTGCGAGTGGATCTGCCGCAGCCATGCGTTCTGGGAGTCCCACGAGTGGTACATCGCCATCGGTCGCTGCGTGATTGCGGCAAGCGGGTAGGTGTGCTTGTCCGTCGCCTGGCACTCCAGCGGGTCGTAGTGGAACGGCAGCGGGTCGAAATAGGTCGCGACGCGTTCGGCCAGATGCGCGGGCGGACGTCGTGATGTCCCCTTGCCCTGCGCCGCTGCGCGGAACTTCATCAGCACCTCGGAGTACAGGTGGATCAGGATCGGTTCCGCGTAGCGGGTGATGCGGTTGCGCTGGGACCACTCGAGGTAGCCCCTGTTCCAGTTGCGCATGTACTGGTAGCTCTTGGGCAGCTCGTGGTGGTAGACGCAGTTGTTCTTCGCGTACATCTCCCACTGGTTGGGATTGGGCTCGCCGCGCAGGGACTTCTCGCCCCCCTTGCCGCGCCAGCCGGCGAGAAAGCCGATGCCGGAACCGGGCTCGGTCTCGTAGTTCACCACGAAGTCCGGATAGTCGCGGTACTTCCGCTTGCCCTCGGGAGTCGTGAAGGCGGGCAGCTTCAGCCGCGACCCGAGCTCGATCAGCACCTCCTGGAAGGGCTTGCACTCGCCCGTCGGCGGCACCACCGGGATCCGCACCGAGTCCGCCGGCCCGTCGAATTCGGAGATCGGACGGTCGAGCATCGACATCGCGTCATGCCGCTCGAGGTACGTCGTATCCGGAAGCACCAGATCCGCGAAGGCGGTCATCTCCGACTGGAAGGCGTCGGCCACGACCAGGAACGGGATCTTGTACTCGCCGTTCTCGTCCTTGTCGTTCAGCATCTTCCGGACCTCGACCGTGTTCATGGTCGAGTTCCAGGCCATGTTGGCCATGAAGATCAGCAGGGTGTCGATCGGGTAAGGGTCGCCGCGCCAGGCATTGGTGATCACGTTGTGCATCATGCCGTGCACGGCCAGCGGGTATTCCCACGAGAAGGCCTTGTCGATGCGCACCGGCTCGCCCTGATCGTCGACGAAGAGATCGTCGGGTTCAGCCGGCCAGCCGAGAACCATGCCGTCCAGCGGCTTGCCGGGCTGCACGCCCTCGGGGCCCTTCGGCGTGCGCGCGCAGGGCGGTATCGGGCGCGGAAACGGTGCCTTGTGGCGGAAGCCGCCCGGACGATCGATGGTGCCGAGCAACGACATCAGGATCGCCAGCGCCCGAATGCTGTGGAAGCCGTTCGAGTGCGCGGCGAGGCCACGCATCGCGTGGAAGGAGACCGGGTTGCCGGTCACGCTCTCGTGCTCCACGCCCCAGGAGTCGGTCCACGCGATTGGCAGTTCGATACGCTGGTCGCGCGCCGTGACACCCATCTCGTGAGCCAGGCGCCGGATGGTTTCGGCCGGGATGCCGGTGATCCTCGAGGCCCATTCCGGGGTGTATTCCTCCACCCGCTCCTTCAGCAGCTGGAAGGCGGGCTTGGCGAGCGTGCCGTCCTCGAGCCGGAATTCTCCGAGCAGGTACGGGTCGGCGTCGGCGCTGTGCGTGCGCACGGCGCGGTCGGTGCGGCGGTCCCACCAGAGCTTGTCCTGCGGATCGTAGCAACCCTCGGAAGCCGGGGCCTCGTCCCGGAGGAACATGCCGAACTCGTCGTTCGCCTCGTCGACGTTCACCAGTTGGCCGCCGTTGCTGTAGCGCACCAGGAAGTCGCGGTCGTACAGGCCCTTGGCGATGATCTCGTGGATCAGCGCCAGCAGCAGCGCGCTGTCGGTGCCCGGGCGGATCGGCACCCATTCGTCGGCGATCGCCGAATAGCCGGTGCGCACCGGGTTGATGGAGATGAAGCGGCCGCCCTCGCGCTTGAACTTCGAGATCGCGATCTTCAGCGGGTTCGAGTGGTGATCCTCGGCGGTGCCGATCATCACGAAGAGCTTGGAGCGCTCGAGGTCCGGGCCGCCGAACTCCCAGAAGGAGCCACCGATGGTGTAGATCATGCCGGCGGCCATGTTCACCGAGCAGAAACCGCCGTGAGCCGCATAGTTCGGTGTCCCGAACTGCTTCGCGAACAGCCCGGTCAGCGCCTGCATCTGGTCGCGCCCTGTAAACAGCGCAAACTTCCTGGGGTCGGTTTCGCGCAGATGCGCAAGGCGCTCCCCCAGCATGGAAAAGGCTTCGTCCCAGGAAATGGGCTCGAAATCGCCGGCGCCGCGTTCGGCACCCTGCTTGCGCCGGAGCGGCTTGGTAAGACGTGCCGGGGAGTACTGCTTCATGATTCCCGAGGAGCCCTTGGCGCAGATCACCCCCTTGTTGATCGGGTGGTCCGGGTTGCCGTCGATGTACCGGACCTCGCCGTCGCGGACATGAACGCGGATGCCGCAGCGGCACGCACACATGTAACAAGTGGTATTTTTGACTTCCTGCGTCGGGCTCTGTGTCATCGTGAATACCGCCTTGATTAATAAGTAAATTACGATATACTCCGGCTAGTATGCAGCCCGCAGGCTGGACCCACAAGGCGAAAATTTTTATCCATCCATAAGGACCCGAGGAATCACGACATGGCCGAGCCCCTTCACAAGTTCAGCGAAGACGAGCGGCACCACGTCGTCCGCGCTCCGTGGCATCGGGCCGGGTGCTCGCGTGCCGGCGTGTCCGGCTCGGCCGCGGCGGATGGTCACCGGGGCGTGCGGGCATGAAGGTCTGCATCGTTTCAGACAGCCACGACCGCGGACCGATGCTGGCGCGGGCGATCGAGGCGGGCGCCGCGGAGGGTGCCGAGGCGGTGATCCATTGCGGCGATCTGATCGGCGGGAACACCCTCAAGGCCTCGCTGAAGCTCGGCCTGCCGATCCACGCGGTGCACGGCAACAACCTCGGGGACCCGGTGGCGATCTCGCGCATTGCGCATCAATCCGATGGCCTGCTTACCTACTACGGGCACGACGGGGTGATTAACCTGGGGGGGCGGCGTATCTTCGTGACCCACTACCCGCACTATGCCCATGCGATGGCCTGTACCGGCGACTACGACCTGGTCTGCTGCGGCCACAGTCACGAGCCCGAGATCCGGCAGCAGCCCCATGTGAAAAATGGCTCCGCCTGGGTCGTGAATCCCGGTACCGTGGCAGGCCTGGGCGCTCCGGAGGCCACCTGGGCGCTGGGCGATCTGGCCACGATGAGCTTCGAGATCCGGCTGACGCCGGAAATGGAGCAGACCGACACCTGAGGTGGCGGCGGCCCGGGATTCCGGGCGTCGACGCACGGTTTCCGGCGCGCCGCGCGCACGCATCTTCCGGACTCTGGACGGACGCGCTGTCCGGGCCTAAATTGAAGGGTGAGCCGGAAATAACAAAAAGGAGTCGAGATGAGGAGTGAAAGCACGCACAAGCCCCTGTCGTCGCACAAGGCCCGGCCAGGGGCCCGGCTGCAGCAGCCTACCGAAGCGCCGCCGCTGGTCACCCTTTCCTCCTCGGCGCTGTGCGTGATGACCGATTTCCGCAAGGTACCGGTCGCGACCATCGGGCCGACGGCGACGCTCACCGAAGCGACCGAGGCGATGATCAAGCGGGGTGTTCGTCTGCTGCTGGTGGTCGATGACCAGGAGAACGTGATCGGCCTGATTACCGCCCGTGACACGCAGGGCGAGCGGCCGATACAGATGATCCACGAGCACGGCGGCCGCTACGGCGACCTGCAGGTGCGCGATCTGATGGCGCCGGTGGACACCATCGATCTGCTGGAGATGTCGCGGGTCATGCGTGCCGAGGTGGGCGACATTGTCGCAACCCTGAAGAACTGGGGTCGCCAGCACGCGCTGGTCGGCGAGATGGATCCGGCAACCGGCGCGCATCGCATCCGGGGCATGTTCTCGGCGACCCAGATCGGCCGCCAGCTCGGGCTGCAGGTGCAGACCTTCGATGTCGCCAGGACCTTCGCCGACATCCAGTCCGCGCTGTCCAAGGCGTATTGACTGGCGGGCCCCGGCCCCACCCCGGCCCTCCCCCGCTGGCGGGGGAGGGCGGGTCTTGACGTCCCTTATTTCGGGTTGATGCTCCGGTAGTAATCCATCAGGATCTCGGCGACCTCGATCCGGGAGAACTCGGGCGGGGGCGGTTCGCCGCGACCCAGCATCTCCCGCACCTTCGTTCCTGAGAGCAGAACGAAATCCTCCTTTGTGTGGTCGGGTACGTCCCGCATCATCACGACGCGGTTCAGCTTCTTCGAGTACGCGGTATGGTCCGCGCGGAAGATCTCGATCTCCAGCGCGTCCGGGGGCACTTCGGTGTCGAAGATGGTCTGGGCGTCGAAGGCCCCGTAGTAGTCGCCTACCCCGGCGTGATCGCGACCGATGATGAAGTGGGTCGCGCCCATGTTCTGGCGGAACAGCGCGTGGAGAACGGCCTCGCGAGGGCCGGCGTACAGCATGTCGAAGCCATAGCCGGTGATCATCACGGTGTTCGGAGGGAAATAAAGCTCGGCCATCTTGCGAATGGCGGCGTCACGAACCGGCGCCGGGATGTCGCCGGGCTTGAGCTTGCCGAGCAGCATATGGATCACCACGCCGTCCGCCTCAAGCTGGTCCAGCGCCATGCGGCACAGCTCCTCGTGGGCTCGGTGCATCGGGTTGCGGGTCTGGAACGCGACCACCTTGTTCCACCCACGCTCGGTGATCTCGTTGCGGATCTCGACGGCGGTCCGGAAGGTATCGGGGAAGTCATCCTGAAAGTAGGAGAAGTGCAGGACCTGAATGGGTCCGGAGACGCAGATGCGGCCAGCGCTGTTGAAGGCCGCGACTCCGGGATGTTCAGGGTCGGTGGTGCGATAGACCTGCTGGGTCATGAACTCCATTTGCTCGGGGGTGAACTCCTCGATTGCCTCGACGTCCTGGATGGCGAGGACCGGATTGCCCTCCATGTTGGGGTCGCGCAGGGCGATTCGGCTGGCGCCCTTGATCGCATCGACGTTCTCGAGCAGGTTGACCACCGGGACCGGGAAGAAGAGCCCCTTGCTGGTGCGCATCTCCTTCGCGCAGCCCATGGCGTCAGCGATGTTCATGAAACCGGTGAGGGGAGTGAAATAGCCGCCACCCATCATCACGGCATTGCCGGCAGCGGCAGAGCTGATCAGCACGGAGGGAAGGGTCTCGGCCTCTTCCATCAGGGCGTGATGTTTTTCGGTATCGTAGACAAAGAGGGGTTTGAGGGTGTCCGCACCGTGTGGTTTGATCATGGACTCTATCTCCTGCCGAATGTTGAAGTTGATCGGGGCTGTTTCAGCGGCATCGCCGCTGCGTTTGTCGTGCCCGGGTCGTCCTCGACCGGGCGGGTTTCAAAGGCACAGGCGGCGGTAACGTAGCACAAGATGCGGCAAAACGGGCCGGGGATTTTAATAAGCAAACACTGATGCACTGCCGCTGCGGCGGGTGTTTTTGCGGTGCGTGCATGCAACAATCCGGTGTGCAACGAAGCGCCGTCAGCGGTCCGATGGACACGTTGTCAAGGGACGCAGCTGCAGGCGGCCGTCCGACCGGCCCGCTGTCGCATCAGCCGAAGCGAGGAGGTGTTATGCAGCCATTCGACCCGTTCGACGACCTGGCCGGGGACGTGTCCCGGGCCCCCGGCGGCGGTACCGCCGCCGGGCTCGGGATCGGTCTGCGCTGGCACAGTGTCGAGGCCGCCCACCTCGACAGCCGGGTACTGGCCTGCCCGCCCCCCGACGCACTGCCGCCGGCCCTGCGCGGCCTGTTCGATGGCGACGGGCCGGGGGCGTTGACCCGGGCGTTCGACCCCGGCGAACTCCTCCCGGACTGGCAGGAAGCCCGGATGGTGACAGTGCCCGGCGGCTTCTTTCGGCGCACGCAGGCGCGGAGCCGGGTGGAGCCCCGCGTCGGCCGCTTCTACCCGGGCCTCTTTCTCAAGGGCGCGCCGGGACTGCCACCGGAAGCGCCCACCGCGTTCCGGGTTACCGCGATTGCCGGCGACGGCGAGATTACGGTGGACTTCAACCATCCGCTCGCAGGTCTTCCGGTGGATCTGGAACTGCGCCTGCTCGATCTCGTGCCGCCGGTCGAAGCGCCGGCCAATGTGGGCCGGGCGGCCGTGACCAACGGCCCCGGCATGCAGGCGCGCTGGCGCGGTCAGCCAACGGATTTTTACAGCGGCGATCCCTTCGCCCGGGGCGATGCCGGGCCGGATGCGGAGTTTTACGCGACCCCGAGGCTCGTGCAGCATATCGACGACACCGCGCGAGACCGGATCGTCCGCCTTTACAGCGCACTGCTGCCCGAGACCGGCGCCGTGCTGGATCTGATGAGCAGCTGGACCTCGCATCTCGGCCCGGAGGCGTCCGCGCTTCGGGTCGCGGGTCTGGGAATGAACGCGGAGGAACTGGACGCCAATCCCGGCCTGCAGGAACGCGTGGTGCACGACCTGAACAGCGATCCGCGTCTGCCATGGCCCGACGCTCACTTCGATGCAGTGATCTGTACCGTATCGGTTGAATATCTGGTCCGGCCGGTCGAGGTCTTCCGCGAAGTGCGGCGCGTCCTGCGACCCGGTGGCCGTTTCGTGATCACGTTCTCGAACCGCTGGTTTCCCCCGAAGGCGATCGCGCTGTGGGGGGAACTCCACGAGTTCGAACGCGTGGGGCTGGTGCTGGAGTTCTTTCTCGAGGCCGGAGGCTTCGGGGCGCTGAATACCTGGTCTCTGCGCGGGCTGCCGCGGCCTCCGCAAGACCCGTATGCCGACCGCCTTGCGGCCTCCGACCCCGTCTATGCGATCTGGGGCCAGGCGATGTAACGGAGCGCCGGGGCCGGCCCCTCGCTGTCAGGGACTCAAGTGTTGTTCGGGGCTGGTTTGCGCGGGGGGCGTCGCCGCCCGCGCCCCCCACCGGATGGGCGTTCCCCACCCCGTGGCCCGCGCGGGCGGTCGTCGGGCTTGCGCCGCGCGCGTGGAGGCGGGCGCTTGAGGTCTCCGGGCAGGTTCTCGGGGTAGAGCATGTCGGTGGGAATTCGCTGCCCGAGGTAGGTCTCGATATCGGGCAGATAGAAGGCGGAATCCTCGCAGCCGAAGCTGATCGCGTCGCCCTCGGCCCCGACGCGGCCGGTGCGGCCGATGCGGTGCACGTAGTCCTCGCCCGACTGCGGCAGGTCGAAGTTGAAGACGTGGGTTACATCGGGGATGTGCAGGCCACGCGCCGCCACATCGGTGGCCACCAGGAAGGTGTACTTGCCGTCGGCAAACTGGGCCAGCAGCCGCGTGCGTTTTTGCTGCGGCACATCGCCCGAGAGCAGGGCGGCCTTCAGGCCATTCGCATTCAGCCAGTCGCAGACGCGTTCGGCCCAGTGCTTGGTGTTCACGAATACGATCGCGCGTTCCGGCTGGATCCTGCGTGCGAGGCCGATCAGCAGCGGTATCTTCTGATCATTCGCCGGGTAGTAGATCACCTGGCGGATATTGTCCGCCGTGACGGTCTCGGCCTCCGCCTGAACCTTTTCCGGGTTGTTCATGTGCTCGTAGGCCAGCTCCATCACCCGCCAGGACAGAGTGGCCGAGAACAGCATCGACTGGCGCTGCGCCGGCGGGGCACAACGGCGCAGCAGGAAGCGGATGTCCTTGATGAAGCCGAGGTCGAACATGCGGTCGGCCTCGTCGAGGACCACCACCTCGACCCGCTTCAGGCCGAACACGTGCTGCTTGTGATAATCGATGATGCGGCCCGGGGTGCCGATCAGCACGTCGGCCCCCGCCTGGAGCTGCTCGCGCTGCTGTTCATAGCCGGTGCCGCCGTAGGCAAGCGCGAATCTCAGGCCGGTGTGACGGCCGAGCAGCAGTGCGTCCCTGTGAATCTGGATCGCCAGCTCGCGGGTCGGCGCAAGCACCATCATCCGCACGTCGGTCGGGCGCCGGCCTTCGGCCGGCGGATTGCGCAGGAGACGATTGAAGGCCGCCAGCAGGAAGGCCGCGGTCTTGCCGGTGCCGGTCTGCGCCTGACCGGCGACATCGCGTCCGGTCAGCGCGATCGGCAGCGTCAGGGCCTGGATCGGGGTGCAAATCTCGAATCCCGCGTCGCGGATACCCTGCAGCACCGGTTCGGGAAGGTCGAAATCTTCGAAGCGGATGACGGAGTTGTCAGCCTCGGTCATGGGACTCCCATGGGCGGAAACGCCCGGTCAACTTGAATTCACCCGCGAAATTGACCGATAGTAGCAGGTGACGGAGGGCACGCTTCCCGCGCCCCGCAGCCAATCGACGAGGAACCGGTGTGAGCGAAAATATTCATTATACCTCGGATGCCAGTTTCGAGGACGATGTCCTGAAGTCCGACCGGCCGGTACTGGTGGACTACTGGGCGGAATGGTGCGGTCCCTGCAAGATGATCGCCCCGATTCTCGACGAGATCGCTCAAGAATACGACGGCAAACTGAGGGTTGCCAAACTGAACATCGACGAAAACCCGGCGACGCCGCCGAAATACGGCATCCGGGGTATCCCGACCCTGATGCTGTTCAAGGACGGAGACGTCGAGGCCACCAAGGTCGGCGCCCTGAGCAAGTCCCAGCTCACCGCCTTCCTCGATCAGCATCTCTGACCGCGAGCATCGCCGACCGTGCCCCGGGCGCGTGCCGCCATCAGGCGGTGACCCCGCGGGACACCCGGCCGCGGCTTCGACACTTGCCTGAAGTCACGGCGTCGCCTATAGTCTCCCGAAGCGCCCGCTCCACGGCGCTTCCCACCTCCTCCCCAGATGCCCCGGTCACCGATCCGGTCGCGTGGCGATCCCGCCTCAAATAACGCCTGAACAACACCCGATGAATCTCACCGAACTGAAGCAGAAGACCGCTGCCGACCTCGTTTCCTTTGCCGAGGCCCAGGGCATCGAGAACATGTCCCGCGCCCGCAAGCAGGACATCATCTTTGCGCTGCTGAAGGCGCACGCGAAAACCGGCGAGCCCATCTACGGCGACGGCGTCCTGGAGATCCTCTCCGACGGGTTCGGTTTCCTGCGCGCCGCCGACAGCTCCTACCAGGCGGGTCCGGACGACGTCTACGTTTCGCCCAGCCAGATACGGCGCTTCGGTCTGCGCACCGGCGATACGATCTCCGGCAAGATCCGGCCTCCGAAGGACAACGAACGCTACTTCGCGCTGCTCAAGGTCTCGCAGATCAACTTCGAGCCGCCGGAGAATGCGCGGCACAAGGTGCTGTTCGAGAATCTCACGCCCCTGCACCCGAACCAGCGCATGCGCATGGAACGCGGCAATGGCTCCACCGAGGACATCACCGCGCGCGTGATCGACATGGTGGCGCCGTTCGGGAAGGGTCAGCGCGGGCTGATCGTATCGCCGCCGAAGGCCGGCAAGACGCTGATGCTGCAGAACATCGCCCAGAGCATCGCGACCAACTATCCGGACTGCTACCTGATCGTGTTACTGATCGACGAGCGCCCCGAGGAAGTCACGGAGATGACCCGGATGGTGCAGGGCGAGGTGGTCTCAAGCACCTTCGACGAACCGGCCACGCGGCATGTGCAGGTCGCCGAGATGGTCATCGAGAAAGCCAAGCGTCTGGTCGAACACAAGCGCGATGTGGTGATCCTGCTCGACTCGATCACGCGTCTGGCCCGCGCATACAACACCGTGGTGCCGAGTTCGGGCAAGGTGCTGACGGGGGGTGTCGACGCCAACGCGCTGCACCGCCCGAAACGCTTCTTCGGCGCGGCGCGCAACATCGAGGAGGGCGGCAGCCTGTCCATTCTCGCGACTGCGCTGGTGGACACCGGTTCGAAGATGGACGAGGTGATCTACGAGGAGTTCAAGGGCACCGGCAACATGGAAATCCATCTCGATCGCCGTATTGCCGAGAAGCGCGTCTACCCCGCGATCAATGTGAACCGCTCGGGAACCCGCCGCGAGGAACTCCTCACCGAGCCGGACGAGCTGCAGAAGCTGTGGATCCTGCGCAAGTTCCTGCACGGGATGGACGATCTCGAGGCGATGGAATTCCTGCTCGGACGCATGCAGTCCTCGAAGACGAACGCCGACTTCTTCGACATGATGCGTCGCACCTGACGCGGAACTCAGCCTCTTTCGAGCACCTCGAAGCGGAGGATCCTGTCCAGCCGCAGGATGCGCCGCCGCTCGAGTGCGTCGCAAAGGATCAGGTATTCGGCATGCCGCCGGGTCCTGAGATCGACCGGACGCACCACCTCGATGTGGGTGATGCCCCGCCCGGTCCAGCGCAGATGCAACGCACGCTTCTTCAGGATGGCGAGCTCGAGCCGGGAATACTGCGCGCAGTCCATCGGCGAGTAGTCCGGAACCGGGCTCATTCGCCTTCCCGCCATACGGCGATCTCCGGCTCCTCGCTTTCCCCGGAATCCACGCGGCGAAAGACGATCGGCGCACAGCAGACGCCACAGTCCTCGACCCATTCCCGGTCCCCGCTGACCATATCGATGCTGGTCTCGCCAGGGGCCCCGCACCAGGGGCACGGGTAGTTCACGAATTCAATCGGCTGGGTCATGGTCTTCCAGAAACATCTCCAACAGGTCGTTGAGAAAACGCAGCCCGTGTTCCGTCGGTCGAAGAATCCCCGGGTCGGGGTCGAGCAGGCCGCGCTCCCGCGCTTCGCGCAGCAGCGGTTCGACCGTATCGGTGGCGAGCCCGGTGCGCTTCGCGAACAGGGATGCGGGAACGCCCGCGGTCAGGCGCAACGCATTCAGCATGAATTCGAAGGGGAGCGAGCGTGGTGTGACGGGGCTGCCGGACACGGCCTGCGGATCGCGCAGATACGCCTCCGGCTGCCGTGGCTTGAGCAGTCGTGTGACGGTGCCGGTGGCGGGATCGGTGAGCTTGCCATGGGCTCCCGCCCCGATGCCGAGGTAGTCCCCGAACTCCCAGTAGTTGCGGTTGTGTCGGCATTCGTTCCCCGCCAACGCGTAGGCCGAGACCTCGTACCGAGTATAGCCCGATCGCTGCAGCAGGGCCTGCCCGCGCTCGAAAAGGTCGTCGATCCTGTCCTCCGGGGGCAGTCTCGGAGGACGCACCGCGAACAGCGTGTTCGGCTCCAGCGTCAGCTGGTACCAGGAGAGGTGGCCAGGCGCGAAGTCGAGGGCCGTGCGCAGGTCATCCAGGCCCTGCCGTACCGTCTGCCCCGGCAGACCGAACATCAGGTCCAGATTCATGCGCGCGAATCCGGCGTGCTGCGCCTGTTCAATCGCGGCCCGGGCATCGGTACCGTCGTGCACCCGGCCCAACCGCTCGAGCAGCGCCGGATCGAAGCTCTGTATGCCCAGTGACAGGCGATTGATGCCCGCCTCGCGGTAACCGCGAAAGTGGCCCCGCTCCGCGGTGCCGGGGTTGGCCTCGAGCGTGACCTCGAGATCCGGCCGCCAGGGCAGCAGCGCGCGCAGCCCCGACAGCAGTTCGTCGACGGACTCGGGTGAGAACAGGCTGGGGGTGCCGCCGCCGATGAAGACGCTCTCGAGCCGGCGACCCCAGACCCCGGGCAGCTGGGCTTCGAGGTCCTGCAGTAGCGCGGCCACGTAGCGGCGTTCCGGCAGTTCACCGCGCTGCTCGTGAGAGTTGAAGTCGCAGTAGGGACACTTCCGCAGGCACCAGGGCAAATGGACGTACAGCGCCAGGGGCGGGACCCGGTCCGCCCCTGGTCCGGTCCCCGAAATGCGCACGGCTGTCACCGCGTCAGACCTGCTCCAGCCGCCGGGCCAGTCGTTCCACCATCGCCCGCACGGCCTGACCCCGGTGGCTGAAGCGGTTCTTATCGGCCTCGGGGAGCTCGGCGGAGGTGCAGCCGTGTCCGGGCAGGAAGAAAATCGGGTCGTAGCCGAAGCCCCGGGTGCCGGCGACGGCGTCGGCGACCCGGCCTTCCCAGCTGCCCTCCGTGATGATCGGGGACGGATCATCCGCGTGCTCCAGGAAGGCCATCACGCAGCGAAAGCGCGCGCCGCGCGCCTCCGGTGGCACCCCCTGCATGGACGCGAGCAGCTTCTCGTTATTCTTGCGGTCGTCGCCGTCGGGCCCGGAATAGCGGGCGGAGTAGATGCCCGGTTGCCCGCGGAGGAAATCGACCTCGATTCCCGAGTCATCGGCGAGCGCCGGCATCCCGGTCTGCCTGGCCGCGTTGCGCGCTTTCAGGATCGCGTTCTCGACGAAAGTCAGGCCGGTCTCCTCGCATTCCTCGACCTGCCAGAGGGACTGCGGCACCACCTCGGCACCCATCGGCCGCAGGAGGTCGGTCAGTTCCCGGATCTTTCCGGCGTTGCCGGAGGCCAGCACGATGCGCTTCATGGTCGTTCAGTACCTTGGCGTGAAGATTCAGCCACGGACGGACACCGACATGCGCGGATAAACGTGACGTGACTGACCATTCAGGATATTTCTTCCATTCAGTCCATTTCCGGTTTGGTCCGTTTTCTTCCGTGGTCCGGTTTCATTCATCGGGTGCCCTTCCCCGCAGGCATCAGAACTGGCGGTGGGCTCCCTTGATTGTTCAGTCTGCGAGCGCTTCCTGCTGCTGCAGGATGATTTCCCGGATGCCCTTCTCCCCGAGTTCGAGCATCGCGTCGAGTTCATCGCGGCGGAAGGCGTGGCCCTCGGCGGTGCCCTGGATCTCGATCACGCCGCCGGCCTCGTTCATTACCAGGTTCATGTCGGTCTCGGCCTGGGAGTCCTCAGTGTAGTCGAGGTCGAGCACCGGGACGCCCTGGAAGATCCCGACCGAGACGGCCGCAAGCTGGCCGTGCATCGGGTTCCGCTTGAGCACGCCGGTCTTCAGGCACTGGGTTACCGCGTCGCAGAGCGCAACATACCCGCCACTGATGGCGGCCGTCCGGGTCCCGCCGTCAGCCTGGAGCACGTCGCAGTCGACGATGATCTGCCGCTCGCCCATGGCCTCGAGATCCACCACCGCGCGCAGGGCCCTGCCGACCAGCCGCTGGATCTCGAGGGTGCGCCCACCCTGTTTGCCGCGCGCGGATTCGCGCACCATCCGGTCGTGGGTGGCACGCGGCAGCATCGCGTACTCCGCGGTGACCCAGCCGCGTCCCTTGCCCTTGAGAAAGGGTGGGACGCGCGTTTCGACGGTCGCGGTGCAGAGCACCCGCGTATCGCCGAATTCCACGAGGACGGAACCCTCGGCGTGACGGGTGAAACGGCGTGTGAAGCGCACGGGGCGCATCTGGTCCGGCTGGCGGCCGCTGGGTCGCATGGATGGTCCTCGAGGCTGAAATGAGCGGCGCAGTATACGGGAGCCGGCCGGCGCGCGCGTCTACAATGGGGGCGCAGGCAACATACCAGAGCGCAAGGATACCCCGATGACAGCCAGCATGACCGGATTTGCCCGCCACGCCACCGAGGCCGATGGCCAGTCCATGGTGTGGGAGCTCAGGAGCGTGAACCATCGTCACCTGGATTTGCGGATTCAGATGCCGGACGACCTCAGGGCGCTCGAGACCGACGCCCGCGCGCTGCTGCAGCAGATGCTTGGCCGGGGCCGGGTGGACGCCGTGCTGCGGGTGGAGACCGATCCGGAGGGCGACGAGATCCGCTTCGACCATGAACGCGCCAAGGTCCTGATCAAGACCTTGCGCCAGATCGACCAGATGATGGTGAATGGGGCGCGGGTATCGGCGCTGGATGTGCTGACCTGGCCCGGCATCATGCAGCGTGATGAACTCACCGACACCGAAGCGCTGCGCGAGCCGGTTCTCGAGGGGCTGAAGACCGCCGTCGGCGAGTTGCGCGCGATGCGGCTGGCGGAGGGCGCTACGCTGCGGCAGGGGCTGGAAACCCGTCTGGCGGCGTTCGCGGAACTCGTGCAGCAATTGCGGGGGCGCCGCACCGAAGTGGTGGCCGGGCAGCGGGAACGTCTGCGCAGCCGCATCGCCGAACTGGATCTCAGCCTCGATGACCAGCGTCTCGAGCAGGAGGTCGCGTTGCTGGCCCAGCGGCTCGATGTGGACGAGGAACTCGATCGGCTGGACGGCCATATAGCCGCGATGCGGGACATCCTTGCGCGCGATGAACCGGTGGGACGGCGCCTCGACTTCCTGATGCAGGAGTTCAACCGGGAGGCGAACACCCTTGGCTCCAAGTCGCACGACCTGGAAACCACCCGCGTCGTGCTCGAGATGAAGGTCCTGACCGAACAGATGCGCGAGCAGATCCAGAACATCGAATGACCCGTCGGCATCCGGCAGGGTCATGACAACGCACTCTCCGGGTGCTTGAAAACACCTCCCTGATCCCCAGATATGCATCAGAGGTCAACAACAGACACGATACTGGAGGTGACGACATGACCCTGATGCGTTACGAACCCTGGAGCCTGCTGAATCAGCTTTCGCGCGAGATCGAGCGTCTGCACGAGTCGGGCGAGCGCGAAGAACCGGCAATCACCGCCGACTGGAGCCCGGCCGTCGATATCCGCGAGGAATCCGATGGCTACGTGCTGCACGCCGACCTTCCGGGCGTGGACCCGAAGGACATCGAGGTGCATATGGAGAACGGCGTGCTTACCATCCGCGGTGAGCGCAAGCACGAGAGCAAGGAAGAGCGGGAAGGCTACAAGCGTGTGGAGCGGGTGCGCGGCAGCTTCTTTCGGCGTTTCGCATTGCCGGATACCGCGGATTCCGACAATATCTCCGCCCGTTGCCAGAACGGGGTGCTCGAGGTGAGGATTCCGAAACAGGCGAAAGTGCAGCCGCGTCGGATCACCGTCGAGGGCTGAGCGGGCTACCGCACCCGACCCGTTCCGAGCAGCGCACCGCCCGGTGATCCGGGCGGTGCGCCTTGCGCGTGGTGCCCGGCCGATGCCGGGTACGCGCTGACATTCGGTTGCATACAGCAGGCTGACGGGACCGGCTATGGAATTCAAGGACTACTACAGGATTCTGGGCGTGCCGCGCTCGGCCAGCCAGGACGACATCAAGAAGGCCTACCGGCGCCTGGCGCGCAAGTATCACCCCGACGTCAGTTCTCAATCCGACGCCGAGACCCGCTTCAAGGAGATCAACGAGGCCCACGAGGTGCTCGGTGACCCGGAGCGGCGCAGCGCCTATGACCGTCTCGGTGCGAACTGGCGGGCGGGGCAGGAATTCCGCCCGCCGCCGGGCTGGGCAGGTCGGGGCGCCGGCACCCCCGGCGGCGCGGGCCAGGGCTTCGACGGCTTCTCGGACTTCTTCGATTCGCTGTTCGGTGGGCGTGCGGGTGGACGCCGTCGCGGCGCGGGCTTCCGCATGCGCGGCGCGGACCGCACCGGCGTTGCCGAAATCACGCTGGACCAGGCACTGCACGGGACCGAGGTCACGGTGAATGGCGCTTCCGGCGGGTCTCGTCGCGTTCGGATCCCGCCGGGCGCCCACAATGGCACGCGCCTGCGGGTGCGTGGGCAGGGTGAACCCGGCGCGGGCTCCGGTACGCCCGGCGACCTGCTGCTGGAGATCCGCGTTCGCCCGGACCAGCGCTATCGCCTCGAGGGCCGGGACCTGCACCGTGACCTGCCGATCACTCCGTGGGAAGCCGCACTCGGCGCTGCGATCGATGCGCCGACCCCGCAGGGTATGGTGCGCCTCAGGATCCCGCCCGGGACTCAGTCGGGCAAGGTGATGCGGCTGAAGGGCCGCGGTCTTCCCGGGAAGGCGCCGGGCGACCTCTACCTTCGACTGATGATCGAGGTACCGTCCGCGGAGGAGGCGGGGCAGTGGTACGAAGAGATGGCGAAGACCTCCGGCTTTCGCCCGCGGTCGCGCCTGCGGCCCTGAGGGGCCTGGTGGGTGATGCCGGGTGCCGGCGCGAAGGTCGCGCCGGAGCCATTCATTGCCCGGGCGTGTTCCGCTCCACCCAGCGCTCGGTGCCGTCGGCCAGCCGCTCGCGTTTCCAGAACGGAGCCTCGTGCTTGAGTCGCTCGAGGATCTCGGAGCAGGCGTCGCGCGCAGCGACGCGGTGGGCGGACCAGACCGCGACCAGCACCAGGATCTCGGCGGGCTCGACCGCGCCGACCCGGTGGGCGACCTCGCAGGTGATCGACGGCCAGCGCGTCTCTGCCTCTGCGACGATGCGTTCGAGGTCGCGTTCGGTCATGCCCGGGTAGTGTTCGAGGAACAGCGCCCGGACGTCCTCGTCCTCGTTGAAGTCGCGCATGCGCCCGGCAAAAACGCTGCAGGCGCCGAGCCTCTCCAGCGGGAGCTGGCGTTCCCGCTCCTGTACCAGCGCCCAGGGATCGAAGGGCCGTGCAAACAGCCGGACCGCCACGGCGCCTAGCCCCCGGTCACCGGCGGGAAGAAGGCGACCTCGTCGCCGTCGGCGACCGGGGTGTCCAGACGCGCATGGGCCTGGTTGACTGCAGCCATCAGGCGGGCAGGGGGTTCGCCATGCAGGCCGCGCCAGACATCGCCGACCGTCTGCACTTCCCCGGTGGACGCGACCTCGTCGCGTTCACGCCCGACATCCTCGCGCAACCGCGCAAAATACAGGACGGTGATCGTCACTTGCCTGCCCCTACACATCAACGGATCGGTCGCGCATTATACGGGCATGAGCGACCTCACACATTTTGACGCCTCCGGAAAGGCCCATATGGTGGATGTCGGCGCAAAGCCGGTCAGCCATCGCGTTGCGGTGGCCGAAGGTCGCATCCGGATGCACCCGGACACTGCGGCCCGGATCCGTGCCGGCGACCACCGCAAGGGAGATGTGCTGGGCGTGGCGCGGGTCGCCGGCATCATGGCGGCCAAGCGGACCGGGGATCTGATTCCGCTTTGTCATCCGATCGGGCTCGCGCGCGTCGCGCTGGAGCTGGAAACCGGAGCGGATCACCTGCGTGCCCGGGCCACCTGCGAGGTGCAGGGCCAGACCGGGGTCGAGATGGAGGCGCTGACTGCGGTGAGCGTGGCGCTGCTGACGGTCTATGACATGTGCAAGGCGGTGGACCGCGGGATGCGCATCGAGGGCGTCCGGCTCCTCGAGAAGCACGGCGGACGCAGCGGCAGCTGGATCGCGGAAGGCGAAACGGGAGAATCGCAATGAAATGGATCGTGCGTTTGCTGGGCCTGCTCGGCGTATTGCTGCTGCTCGTCGTGATCGTTGCCGTCTATCTGGTGGTGACCTTCGACCCCAATGACTACAAGGACCGGATCGAGGCAGAGGTCGCCGACGCCACCGGCCGCGAACTGACCCTGGCCGGCAGCATCGAGCTCACGCTGTTCCCGTCGCTCGGTCTGCGCCTCGAGGATGCGCGCCTCGCGAATGCGCAGGGATTCGGGGAGGAACCCTTCGCGGAACTGCGGGTGATCGACCTCGCGGTCGCCGTGATGCCGCTGCTGCGCCGCGAACTGGAGGTGCAGCGCATCGAGGCCGACGGAGTCACCCTGCGGCTGGCCCGGGACGCCGACGGCCGCAGCAACTGGGATGACCTGCTGGAGCGGGCGGAAGCCGCGGCCGCGGAGGAGCCGGACGGCGGGCCGGGCAATTCCGGGCCCGAGGATGCGCCGGGCCTCGCGCTGCAGGAACTGCAGATCGCGGGTCTGGAGGTGACGGGCCTGCGGGTCGAATGGGACGACCGGCAGGCCGGCACGCGAATGCTCCTGGACCCGGTCAACCTGCGGCTGCGTAATTTCCGTTCCGGAATCGACGCACCGCTCGACCTGGAGGCGTCGGTGCGGATCGAGGAAGCGGACCAGGAACCGGTCGAGGCGGACCTGCGTCTGGATGCGCAGCTGAATCTGGACCTGCCGGCAGAGCGCTATGCACTGCGCGCGGTACGCTCCGACGTGGATCTGCGCCACCCCGCGCTGGAGCAGGAGGTGAACCTTCGGCTCGAGACCGACCTCGCATTCGACATGAGGGAGGCCGTGGCCCGCGTCGAAGACCTGTCCGCCCGCGTCTCCGACCTGCATCTGACCGGACGTCTGGAAGTCGGTGATCTGGACGAAGAGATGCCGTCGCTGCAGGCCGAGTTGCGCAGCAACACCTTCAACCCCCGGGTGGTGTTCGCCGACCTCGGCCTCGATGCCCCGCGGACCACCGACCGCGAGGCCTTCACCCGCATGGAGCTGGATGTCTCCGCATCCGGCACGCCCCTTCGGCTGGAGGTCAGCCCCGTGCTGGTCACTCTCGACGACACGAATCTGCGGGGTGAAGGCGAACTGGATCTGAGCGGGGCGCGCCCGCTGGTCCGTTTTGACCTCTCCGGCGATCGTCTGGATGTCGACCGGTATCTTCCGCCGGAAGTCGAGCGGGCCCGCGCTCCGGAGGCGCCCGATGCGGTCGATCTCCCGGCAGAGGACATTCCGATCGACCTGCCGATCGAGCTGATGCGCGCCTTCGATCTGGATGGCCACGTTCGTCTCGACTGGCTGAAGCTCCTGGGGCTGACCCTCGAGGAAATCGACCTCACATTGCGGGCGCGCGACGGTGAGTGGAGCGTCGAGCCGTTGACCGGTAACGGCTACCAGGGCCGGCTGGAGGCCCGCGTGACCGTCGATGCGCGCGGCGAGGTCCCCGGCTACGCGGCTGCCGTCGACCTGCGCTCGGTGGCCATCGGCCCGTTGCTCGAGGCATTACTGGAGGACGAGTCGAGGCTGGTGGGAACCGGGAGCCTCGGGCTGGATGTCCGCACCGAGGGGGGGACTGTGCAGGCGCTGACGGAGAGCCTGAACGGCCGCGGAGAGATGCGCTTCAGCGACGGCGCGGTGCGGGGCATCAACGTCGCGCGCATCATCCGCAATGCCGAGGCGAGGCTCCGCGGCGAGACGCCGGAGGACGACGGCGAGCCCGACGAGACCGATTTCACGGCACTGGCCGGCAGTTTTCAGATCCGCGATGGCGTGGTTCGCAACGACGACCTGACCGCCAGCTCGCCGCTGCTGCGCGTGGCGGGCCGGGGGTCTGCCGACCTTCCGGCGCGCGAGCTGGACTACCGCCTTGACACGACGCTGGTGGCGACCATCGAGGGCCAGGGCGGGCGCAGCCTCGAGGATCTGCGCGGCGTGAACCTGCCGATCCGCATCACCGGAACCTTCGAGGAGCCCCGTTACCGGCTCGACCTCGAGGACGTGGTGCGCGAGCGGGTCGACCAGCGTCTGCGGCGAGAAGGCGAGCGGCTGCAGGAACGCCTGATGGAACGCTTCGGCCTGGACGGCGGGGAAGGCGATCAGCAGGACGCGGCGCCCGAGCCCGGAAACGGGGAATCGGGGCGCATCGAGGACCCGATCGACCGCCTGCGGCGTGGTCTGGGCGACAGCCTGCGCCGGCGATGAGACTTGGCGGACGGCTCCTGCCCTGGCTGTTCCTCTGGATGCTGGTGCCGGAAGCTTTCGCTGAACCCGACATCGACGTCAGTTTCGACGGTTCGAGGCTGGAATTCCGTCTCGACGCCGTGGTTCCAGCGCCGCCGCCAAAAGTCGACGCCGTTGTGCACGACTACTCGAGGCTTGATCGTGTCCTGCCGCTGGTGGTGGAGAGCCGCTCGCTGGGCGAGGTCGGTGACGGTGTCGAACGGGTGGCCACCCGGTTGCGGGGCTGCGTGCTGTTCGTGTGCCGGGAGGTCGATCACGTCTTCGACGTGCGCGCGAGGCCGGGACGCTGGTCTTCGGGCATCACGGTGCCGGAGCTCAGCCGGGTGCGCCGCGGGCACATGTCCTGGCTGATCGAGGAACACGGCGGGGACGGGGTGCGTTCGCGTCTCCAGCTCTACGGTTACCTCGAGCCCGATTTCGCAGTGCCGCGTCTGCTCGGGCCCGCGCTGGTGCGCGTATGGGTTCGCTCGGAACTGGAGAAGAGCGTCGGCCGCATCGAAGAGGCGGCGCTCGCGCTCGGGGACGCACGGGCAATGGCGGTGGAGGTGCGGTGAATACCTTCGCCAGTAGGCTGCTGGCGTGGTTCGATACTCACGGCCGGCACGATCTGCCCTGGCAGCATCCGCGCAGCGCCTACCGGGTATGGGTTTCGGAGATCATGCTGCAGCAGACCCGCGCCGAGACCGTGATCCCGTATTTCCAGGCCTTCATCGCGCGTTTTCCGGACGTTCGTGCGCTGGCGGATGCCCCCGTCGACGAGGTTCTCCACCTCTGGTCCGGCCTTGGCTACTATGCCCGCGCCCGCAACCTGCACCGGGCGGCACGCCTGCTGGTGGAATGCCACGGCGGCGCGTTGCCCGCGGAAAGGGGTGCGCTGGAGGCTCTTCCGGGGATCGGCCGTTCCACCGCCGCAGCCATCGTCGCGCAGGCCTGCGGACAGCCGGAGGCGATCCTCGATGGCAACGTCCGGCGGGTGCTTGCGCGCCACGCGGGGATCGATGGATGGCCGGGGAGCGCGGCGGTGCAGCGGCGGCTGTGGGCCATCGCCGAGGAGCGCGTCCCCGGCCTGCGCATCGCCGATTACACCCAGGCGATCATGGATCTGGGCGCGACGGTCTGTACCCGCAGCCGGCCGGCGTGCGACCGGTGTCCGGTTGCGGAGGACTGCGTCGCGCTCGCCGATGGCCGGGTTGCCGATCTGCCCGCGCCGCGGCCGGTCCGGGCGCTGCCGGTACGGACGCGCTGGGCCGCTCTGTTGTCGGTGCCAGAGGGCGTTTACCTTGAGCGCCGTGCCGGGTCCGGCATCTGGGGTGGGCTTTACAGCCTGCCCGAACGCGAGGAAGCCGGAGAACTGTGCGACTGGATCCTCTCGCGCTGGCCGGGCGCACGGCAGGTCGAGCCACCGGTCGAACGCATCGGCCATGTCTTCAGCCATTACCGGCTGGATCTGCGTCTCCTGTGCTTTGCGCTTCCGCCTGCGGGATGCGGGATCATGGAAGGGGAACAGGCGATCTGGTATAACTCGCGCCTTCCAACGCGGGTCGGTCTGCCGGCCCCCATCGAACGTCTTCTGATCGAACACGGGGATTCCGACCAATGGCGAGAACCGTAAACTGCGTGTACCTGGGCCGCGAGGCGGAGGGTCTGGCCTATCCGACCTACCCCGGTGAACTGGGCAAGAAGATCTTTGCCAACGTCTCGAAGGAGGCCTGGCAGGCCTGGCTGAAGCACCAGACCATGCTGATCAACGAGTACCGGCTGAGCCCGATGGAGCCCAAGGCGCGGAAGTTCCTCGAGGAAGAGATGGAGAAGTTCTTCTTCGAGGGCGGCGCCACCAAGCCGGAAGGCTACGTCGACCCGAATCAGGCCCGCTGAACGCCGGCGTTGGCCCGCGGCCTACCCGTGCCTGGGGTAGCAAGGGCAGGATCGGCTTGACGGCCGGCCCCGGTGCCGGTTTAATACCGGGCTTCGCCTGAAGGGCGGCTCCCTCCATCGCTTCGGCCAGGTAGCTCAGTCGGTAGAGCAGGGGATTGAAAATCCCCGTGTCGGCGGTTCGATTCCGTCCCTGGCCACCATCTCCTCCCGACGATCCCTTGTCTGCCCGCCACCTTCCGGGCTGTGCCGGACCGTTTTTGCGCATGGTTTCGTCCGTTCCGGCGCCCGTGGGGACTCCGCAGGCACGGGCGTGGTAGGGTAAATCCACGCGTACCCGGTGCCGGCCACGCTGCGCAGCTGCCGCATCGGGGGTATCCCTGAGCAGTCGTCCGGATCGCGTTCGACCCGAGTTGCCCACGGCCCCGGCCATGAATCATCCGTACCTCCGCATGCTGGTCCCCCTGCTCGTCGCCCTGGCGCCGGTGCTGCTCGTGGGGTGCGATTTCAGCCTCTCGGTAAGCACCCGGACCTACGTGGTCGACACCGACCCCGGACCCGGCGGCGACATCGAGCCCCGGGTCAAGCGGGTGAGCAGCGGAGGCCGCGCGTCTTTCCGGATCGTGCCGGATGACGGTTTCGAGATCGATTCCGTATCCGGCTGCGGTGGCTCGCTGACGGACATGCATTACACGACGGGGCGGATCTGGTCCGACTGTGTGGTCCGCGCCCGGTTTCGGGAGCACGAGTCGACCTCGATCAGCCTGTCGCCGGAAGTCTCCCACACGCTCCTCTACCAGGGGCCGGCGGCTGGCGGGACGGAACTGGTGATCGATGCTCCTGGAGCAACCCGCCCGCCGCCGGACGCGGCTGCGTGGGAGAGCGATACCTGTGGCCACGACCCGGACAGCCGCGACGCGGGACGAGACGGCGCAAGCGGGAACGGGTTTGCGCAGGATCCTCTCTTCCGCTTCCGCGGGCCCTGGGAGCAGGCCGGGGATGCGGTGGCCGGGGCGGGCGACGTTCAGGATCTGGTGCAGGCGAGCTTCGCGTCGCTGGGAGCCCCCGAAGGCGGCATCGGCTTCGATCGCCACGGCCAGTTCTCGCTGCGTACCACCATCGATGCGATTCCGGCCGCCGGGATGACGCGGACCTACACGCTGGTGCATGAATGGGTCGGGCATCCGCAATACCTGCTGATCGAATCGATGCCGCAGTCGCGCCCGACGGGCCTCGACGTCACGGTGCGCACGCGAGTGCTGGTCATGGCCGCGGAGGCGGGCGGAGTCGACCGCGCGGCATGCGGGCACGAACAGGGCGTGACCATCGTGGACGAGGGGCTGGATGCACGCGGACGCTTCGAGTTCCATCCGCCCGCGGACTCACCCCTCTACACGCTCGTGGACCCCGTGCGCTACACGATGCGGGTCGAACACGAGGTCTCCGTGGGCCAATAGCGCGAAAGTCACGCATTGCTCCCCTCTCCCGCGTGCGGACAAGGTGCCCAGGGGCCGGGGACCGATTTGCAAATCTGTCCCCGGGGCGCCGCGCCCCCACCCCAACCCTCCCCCACAGGTGGGGGAGGGGGATTGTCATCGTCGGGGGGGCGGGGGTGAGGGCAGGGCCCGATTCAGGCGGTTGCGCCGGGTCTGGCGGCCGGCTGGGGCGGCGCGGCTGCACCGGTGCGGGCGACGATCTGTCCGGCCTTGACGGCCAGAACCTCGCCGGCCTCCACCGGCTCCCAGGCTTCGCGGGTCAGTGGAACGCTGGCGACCAGAGTCACCCGCTGCCGGGCCTCGTTGAGACCGAGGGTCAGCCCCTCGATCGGCTTGGGGTTCCGGCCCTCCGGCCGGGACGGGCAGGTGCGGCAGAGGGTGTACAGACCCGGTGGCTCGATCCGGCCGCTCGTCTCCTGGGTGCGCTGGTGCCCGTGCACGTAGAGGTATTCCGAATCGCCGTACAGGAAGTTGGCCGGACCGAAGGGCCGCAGCAGGGCCGCGAAGGCGGTCACCGCGGCGAGGCGCGACTCGAGGGTCGGGGCCTCGGATCCGGCCCACAGCGGTTCCAGACGCGCGAGCAGCAGGCAGAACGCGTGTTCGGAATCGGTGTCCCCGATCGGCCGGAAACGGCCCAGGTCCGCAGCAGTGGCTTCCTCGAGACCGATCAGATCACCGTTGTGGGCGAACACGTGCATCCGCCCGCCGAGCTCGCGGGCGAAGGGCTGGGTGTTTTCCAGGGACACCGCGCCCTTGGTCGCCTGGCGCACGTGGGCCAGCACGAAATGGCTGCGGTATTCCTGCTCGTTGAGAAAGCGGATGCCGCTGCTGCGGCTGGCGGCCCCGGTCTCGCGAAGACGGCGGGCATCGCGGCCCGAGTAGAACGCTGCGCCCCAGCCGTCCTTGTGCGGCGCGCTCAGGCCGCCGCGTTCGGAGAAGGCTTCGAGCGAGATCGAGAGCGTGGCGGGCTCCAGGCTGGACATTGCGAGTAGTTCACACATGGCGCTTCATTCGGTGAGGCAGGCGCCGGGCTGGCGGTCACGGGCGCACGAACAACCTCTTGACGTTACACCGGAAGTATCCGTCGGGTCCATGCAGGGGTCAAACCGGCCAGGCATGGTCCCTCGGCGCGATCCATGGCCCGCCGTCCGCACGGTGGCGGGGGGCCCTCAGCGCAGGCCGTAGTCCCGGAAGCGCTCCCGCACGCGCTCGATCTCGGCCTCGGAGAGCAGATCGGGCCCGCCCAGCATCAGGCTCAGGATGTACTGCCGTGCGAGCACTTCGATCTCCCCGGCGAGCCACAGCGCCCGGCGGAGGTCGTTCCCGGTGGCGACCACGCCGTGATTCGCCAGCAGGCAGGCGCTCCTGCCCTCGAGGGCCTCGATCGCGCGCTCGGAGAGTTCCGGGGTCCCGAAGGTCGCGTAGCGGGCACAGCGGATGTCCGGACCGCCGGCTGCCGCGACCATGTAGTGTGCCGCGGGAATCCCCATCCCGCGCATCGAGAGCGCCGTGGCATGCACCGAATGGGTGTGCACGACCGCACCGATTTCCGGACGTGCCTGCAGGATGCCCAGGTGCAGCCGCCACTCGCTGGACGGACGCTGGCCCGCCGCAGGTTCTCCATCGGCGCCGAGGAACACGATATCCGCGGGCTCGAGTTCCTCGTAGGGGATCCCGGACGGGCTGATCAGCATTCCGTCGCCCCAGCGGGCACTCACGTTGCCGGAGGTACCCTGGTTGATGCCCTCGCGGTTCATCCGCAGGCAGGTCTCGATGATCGACTGGCGCAGCGACAGTTCGGTGGGATCCATCTCGCGGCTCCGGGGCGCGGGTCTTCGGGCGGGCACAGCTCCACTGACTATAGCAGCACCGGTTCCCGCGTTATGCGCCGGTGCCCGTTGCCGGGGTCCGGTGCGTCGCGATGGCCTGCGTGTGACAATGGTCGCCATGGACTGGAAAGCGCTGCAGAATGGCTCGGACATCCGAGGGATTGCACGGGCCCCGGAAGGCGGCAGCGATGCCGACGTCAATCTGACCCCGCTGGTGGTCAGGCGCCTCGGCTTGGCTTTCGCGCGCTGGCTGGGACAGACCCTCGAGCGCGAGCCGCGGGCGCTGACCATCGCGGTGGGTCGCGACAGCCGTATCAGCGGTCCGGCGCTCGCGGCGGCACTGTCCGAGGGAATCGCCGCGGAGGGCGCGCGGGTGCTGGATTTCGGGCTGGCCTCCACCCCGGCGATGTTCATGAGCACCGTGACGCCGGGCTACCGCTGCGACGGCGCGGTGATGCTGACCGCGAGCCATCTGCCCGCGCACCGCAACGGCTGCAAGTTCTTCACCGCTCGCGGCGGGCTGAACCGGGAGGACATCACCACGCTGCTCGAGCTTGCCGCGGGCGCCGGGCGAGAGGCCTCCGGCCCGGCGGGGCCGGTCGAGGAAATCGACTTCATGTCCGTGTACACCAGCCAGCTGGTGGAACGTATCCGGCAGGGCGCAGCGCACCCGGAACATCCGGACCAGCCTCTCGCTGGCCTGAAGATCGTCGTCGACGCTGGCAACGGAGCCGGTGGGTTCTTCGTCGACCGCGTGCTCGAACCGCTGGGTGCGGATACCACCGGCAGCCGGTTTCTCGAGCCCGATGGCCGTTTCCCCAATCACGTGCCGAACCCCGAACACCCGGAAGCGATGGCCGCACTGCGCGACGCGGTGCTCGCCGGCGGCGCGGATTTCGGCATCGCCTTCGATCCCGACGTGGATCGCGCGGCGGCGATGGAAGGCTCGGGACGGGAGATCAACCGCAACCGGCTCGTGGCGCTGGCGGCGGCGGTGGTGCTGCGCGAGCATCCCGGGACCACGATCGTCACCGACTCGGTGACCTCGGAGGGCCTGACCGAATTCATCCAGGACGGGCTCGGCGGCGTGCACCACCGCTTCCGCCGGGGCTACCGGAACGTGATCAACGAGGCGATGCGGCTGAACGCCGCCGGTGAGCCCTGCTGGCTGGCGATCGAGACATCGGGACACGCCGCGCTGAAGGAAAACCACTTCCTCGACGATGGAGCCTATCTCGTCGCGATGCTGCTCGTCGAACTGGCGCGGGCGCGCAGGGAAGGTCGCGATCTGGGCGATCTGATCGCGGAGCTTCGGGAGCCGGCCGAAAGCCGCGAGTACCGGATCGGGCTGCCGGCGCAGGACTTTGCGGCCCGGGGCGAGCGCATCCTCGACGCGCTGCGGGAAAGTGTCGCCGCCGAGCCCGGCTGGAGGGTCGTTCCGGACACCCACGAAGGCGTGCGCGTTACCTGCCGGGGCCCGGGGGAACAGGGCTGGTTCCTGCTGCGGCTGTCGCTGCACGATCCGGTGCTGCCGCTGAACGTCGAGTCCGAGGTCAGCGGCGGTGCCGACCGGATCGAACGCCGGCTTGCGCGGCTGCTGTCCGCAATGGACACGTCCATGGAGCTGGGCGCGCTCGATGCGCGGCAGCGCACGGATGCGAATTGAGCCCCGGCCGGGGGCGTGTTGATCCCCATTTTCAGGCATGCGGTATCGGCCGAAACTGCAGTGAGGCGCGATATCCGGCGGTCGCGGGCTTCCTCGCTGAGCCATAGACGATGCCTTCGGCAAACCGCTGCGATCTTTGCTATTAACTCTTTGACCGGGATTTCCTTTGCGGCTAGCCTTGTTCGGGTGCCACTACATATTGTAGTCGGCAGGTATTTTCTCCCCAACAGGTAGTAGAACCCAAAGGATGTCATGCACATGCAAGGCAGTACGCACCTGCACGCCGTCTCCATCGAGAACCCGGAGGTTCCGATGCAAACCGCCTCCACCGAGATCTGGGACCAGAAGTACCGCCTGAAGACCAAGGAGGGTGCGGTCCTCGATCGCGACATCGACGGTACCTGGAAGCGCGTTGCCCGCGCGCTCGCTGATATCGAGGCGACGCCGGAACTGCGCGAGCACTGGTACGAGCGGTTCCTCTGGGCCCTGCGCCACGGCGCGATCCCGGCCGGACGCATCATCGCGAACGCCGGCGCCCAGGCGCACAAGCCGGCGACCTCGACGATCAACTGCACCGTCTCCGGCACCATCCACGACTCGATGGACGACATCCTGCAGAAGCTGCACGAGGCCGGGATGACGCTGAAGGCGGGATGTGGCATTGGCTATGAATTCAGTACGCTGCGCCCGCGCGGCGCCTACGTCACCGGGGCCGGTGCACACACCTCGGGGCCGCTGTCGTTCATGGACATCTTCGACAAGATGTGCTTCACGATCTCATCCGCCGGCGGCCGCCGCGGCGCGCAGATGGGGACCTTCGACATCGGGCACCCGGACGTGGTCGAGTTCATCCGCGCGAAGCGGGCCGACGGGACACTGCGCCAGTTCAACCTGTCGCTGCTGATCACCGCCGACTTCATGGCCGCGGTGCAGAGCGACGACGAATGGCCCCTGGCGTTCCCGATCACCGAAGTGGAGGCCGGGCAGGGCGGCATCGACCTGAACGACCCCGAGCAGGTGCTCTGGCGCGACTGGGCCGACACCGAGGGCTACATCGTCAACGACGAAGGACAGGTCGCCTGTCGCATCTACCGGACGATCCGCGCCCGCCGCCTGTGGGACCTGATCATGTCCTCCACCTACGACTTCGCCGAGCCGGGCTTCATCCTGATCGACAAAGTCAACGAGATGAACAACAACTGGTGGTGCGAGGAGATCCGCGGGACCAATCCTTGCG